>WNGE01000927.1_pt1 | contig 45221 bp, 40 predicted proteins | sample 5400651 | NCBI WGS metagenome assembly WNGE01 (sample SAMN13153370, study PRJNA577476) | soil metagenome | isolation source: 60 cm soil or saprolite under grassland replicate 2 | place: USA:California | collected 2016-06-15 | reverse complement strand
CAGGCTGATTCAAGTCGTAACCGCGACTTGCTCGAAACACTAAAACGGTCTCCATTTGCCTGGCAGCTCTTTGCAGAGCCATAAAGTGTGGGCTGAGTCCGACAAACATGGAGAAAAAAAGGACGACTGAGGCAAGAGAGCCGACGCTGTAAGGCATCAAGCGAGGCTCAAGCCACAGCGAGATACGCTGGCCAAAGGAGCGCGCGGGAGACTGGCGGAGGGCGGCCGCTTCAATCATCAGCGCAGCAGTAATCGCTGGCGCCAATTCAGTGGGCGCAATCGGGCGAGAGAGTTGACGCAGGCTTCGGCTAATTGAGCGCAACTCAGCAACGCGGGCGCGGCAAACAGGACAACGATCGAGATGCTCGTCAACCGCGGCGCGCGCAGGAGTGGATAAAACATCGTCAATAAACTGGGAAAGCAATTGTGTTGTTTCTTCGCAAGCCATTATTCAGAATACAGAAGTCAGAAGTCAGAAGTCAGAACGACTTCTGTTGTCTGCTCTCTGACTTCTGCCCTCTATCCGTTTGGATGGCCGGCCGACCCCGGCTGCTCCGTTTGTTAAAAAAGAAGCAACTCCGGCAAGTTCCGTGATGCAAGGTAACCTTGTTGATTCGAGCGACGCTTCAACGGGTGTTGCTGGCCACGTTTCAAATTCGCTTTTCATCTTCGAGTTACTCTCCGCCTGGTCTCACCGTTTTCTCACTTCGACCCATTTGGCACCGAGTTTATGTGAGCCGGGGCGGGTCGGCCATCCGCTTTCAGAATTTCGAACTGCGGATTTCGGAATGCGGATTTGCAAGCTCAACAGTGGTTTGACTCCAATCCGAAATCCGAAATTCGCATTCCGAAGTTTTACAAAGATCCTTCCAACTTTCTTCTCAATTCCTGGCGGCCACGCGCCAGTCGCGACTTCACTGTGCCAACATTGATTGCCAGTGTCGTTGCAATCTCTTCATAGGTGAAGCCTTCAATATCCCGCAATATGAGTGTTTCCCGATAAGCTCGGCCGACTCTCTGGAGTGCCGACCTCAGCGCTAACTCACGTTCGCGCGCCAACGTTTGTTGCTCCGGATTCTCCGACGACTCAGCCAGTGTCGCCATCAATGTTTGGTTTGACTGGCCCTGCGTTGCGTCTAACGATACCGTTGAGTCTCGTCGACGTCTGCGCCACCAGCGCCAGCGGTTTCGGGCCTGGTTAATCGCGATTCGATAAATCCAGGTCTTCAGATCCGCCTCTCCCCTGAAGCGACCAATGCTCTGGAAAGCCCGCAAAAACGTTTCCTGGGTTAGGTCGCGAGCTTCCTCGGTATTCTCGGTCAGACGAAAGAGCAGACCGTAGATTTCGCCGGAGCGCTCCGCGACTAATTCTTCGTAGGCGGCTGCTTCACCTCGCTTTAATCTTTCAATGAACTCGGATTCGGCCGAAGCGCGCGATTCAACGGCGGCTGCCGGTGCAACCTGCTCTAACTCCATTTGCCGGAGGGCTATTGGCTCCCCGTAGCTCACTTGTTTCCCCCTGGGGATGGAATCGGAGTAGCTGACGGCCCCTGCCCATTCCAAACAGTGGGGTTGGCAGTCGCGCTATTAGACACCCGACCGAGACGGTTTGTTCCCATTAAATTTTTAACCTTCATTATCATCTCTATTTTAGATGCCGGCGTCCCTTTCAACGCTGCAATGCTACATAAACGCTCGGCTTGACAAGATTTCCGAGCGGCCATTACAGTGAATATTTCGCCAATCATACACCTGAAAGAACGCAGTCCCCTATGTTGACTTGCGAGAAGGAACGAAGTGGCCAAATACAAAAAGAAGCGAGCACGTGAACTCCAGCATGACAAATTTCGCGACACGGCGGGAAAGATTTTTGACCGCGTAGCCGACCGGCTCGAAGGGCAAGGTAAAGCGATTATCTATGGAATCGTGGGGGTGCTTGTTTTAACCGTCCTCGCAGGTTTCTGGGTAAAGTGGTCGCAGCGCAAAACCGACGAAGCACGGCGGGCGTTGGGGCGGGCCATAGCGATTGCCACTGCCCCCGTTCCCACTGCATCGCCCGAACCTATTACCACAGGTCCGAGCTTTTCCAATGAACAGGAGCGTGCTCAAAAGGCGGTCGAGGAGTTTCAAAAAGTCGCCACCAAGTATGGAGATCCTTACAAAACGGAAGCGCGTTATTTCATCGGTACTAATCTGCTTTACATCGATCGCGACAAAGCAATGAACGAACTTGCTGAGGTTAGCAAAGCGAGCGTGGTTGAGCCGGCAACGCTCGCGAAGTTTGCTCTGGCCCAGGCGAAGGAGGCAGATGGAAAATACGATGAGGCTGCCAAGCTCTATTCTGAGTTGGCGTCGATAAACGGCGTCGTAGTTACGCCAGATACGGCAAATCTTCGATTGGCTGTCGTTTACGAGAAGCAAGGCAAGAAGGCAGAGGCAGCGGACTTGCTCTTTAACATCGTTGATGCTTCGCGCAAGGCGAAGGACAGCGATGGTATTCCACTGCAGCAGTCTACGGCTGCTCGCGAAGCAGCGGAGAAACTAGAAAAGCTCGACCCGGATCGATATGCCAAACTAACTCCGGAAACCCCCGGTGGCGACATTCCATTTTAGTCATTTCAGCTCTTATTCTTAGCGCCTCGATGTTAGTACTTCGATCTTAGTGCTTTGAACTTTGTACTTCGATCTTTGAAGTTTGATAAGCCGGAATCAAAGTTTCCTAATTCAAAGTACAAAGTTCAAAGTTCAAAGTACAAAGTACAAAGTTCTAAATTCAATGCTCGAAGCGCTCTCTGCTCCTGAATGGATAACCTTACTCACTCGCTGATAGGCCTGGCAGTGGCCAAAGCCGGGTTGGAGAGGTTATCCCCCGGAGCGACTACCCTTTGCGTGCTCGCTGCCAACTCTCCTGATGCCGATATTGTAGCTCTCGTCTTCGGGGGACGCTGGGCATTCCTCCACCACCACCGTGGGATTAGTCATTCAATTGCCGGAGCATTCGCGCTTGCGCTCACGGTTCCACTCATTTTTTATCTCGGCGATCTATTGCTGGCCCGCTGGCGCAAGCGTGGCCGAATTGTAAAACCAGCCGGACTCCTGGTTGCCTCGTTCGTTGCTACTGCCACTCACCCAATCCTCGACTGGACAAACAACTATGGTGTTCGATTCCTGCTCCCATGGAATCCCAGATGGTTCTATGGCGATTTTGTCTTCATTATCGATCCCTTCTTATGGATGGTCCTCGGCGGTGCCGCTTTCCTTCTGACCGCGAAAACAAGAAAGTGGATCATAGTCTGGGTGGTGATTGCGTTGATTCCCAGTTATCTGGTTCTTGTAGGACCCGCGGGCCCCGGACTTATGACAAGTGAGATCCTCCTGCGGATTCTTTGGATAGTAGCCCTGATTCTTCTTGTTAGCCTTTATCGGCGTGATATTGGAGGGCGCGCCGGCGCAAAGATTGCTATTGCCGCCCTTGCAACCGTCACGATCTATTGTTCTGGGCTGGCTGTTACTCACGTCGTGGCGTTGCGGCGAGCGAAGCTGCAAGCTGTGACTATCGCGAGCCAAAACACCGAACGGGTCATTAAGATCGCGGCCATGCCCACAGTTGCTAACCCGACTGAATGGACCTGTGTCATGGAAACTGACCGGGCAACATATAGGTTCAACTTATCTCTGCTGCAGACAGCGCCTGGCGATTTGAACGTCGTTCGCTATGAAAAGCCGCAGGGATTAGTTGCTGAAGCGGTCGCGGAAGCAGCACATGACAATCGATCACAGGTATTTCTGGGCTTCGCAAGGTTTCCAGTTGTGCAAGTCGTGGGTGAAGACTGCTTAACGCAGACCCTCGTCCACTTTGCAGACTTACGTTACACTGAACCGGGAAGAAGCAGAGGAACATTTTCGCTTGACGTGCCTGTCGAATGTCCGACGCTAGAGACGCTTAATAGATGAACGACACCGAACAAATAGAAACGCTACAGGCGCTTACTGAAGTGGCGCGAGAGCGCGAGCGGCCGCGGAAGGGATTGCGATTGGCCAGCGTCCGCGTTTCTCCAGGCTCTTACCTTGCTGCGGCAAGCGTTCTAACGTTCAGCTCCGCGCTGCTGCTGCGATCAGAGAGAGATTTGTTAGCGCTGGCGGTTGTCGCTGTTGCCTGGCTCATAATTCCTGTTTTGGCTTTAACCGACCGCATTGAATTTGACGGACTATTTCTAGTGCGACGCGGACCCGGGCCATCCCTATTGAGAAGTTTTGTCGGGCGGCAAAAAGAGCTCAGCATAACGGATTTTGAGAAAGTGGATACCCAGGCAGTTCGCACCTTGAGACGCGGGGGCAGAGTGCGTTATCGGTATCGCACTCGGATCATCGGGAAGGACACCGAGTTTGCTTTTGCTTCAGGAGGCCGCAGCTATCGCGAGATGGTTCGTCAACTATTTCCACTTGTTCACCAGGATAAACTCGATCTGCGCACTATCGAACTGCGTGATTACCTTTGCGACCCCAAACCTCTGAATCGAGAAGTGAATGCATTACAGCTTGCCTCCAGGGATGTCCTTGATGGAGCGTCGCTTGATTTCAAACTGGGCGGAAAAAGAAAAAGATTTGCGAACGACACGGAACCCTCGGTGCCGAGCGGGCTGGCTGTGGATCCTGAAAGGGCGATGCTGTTGGGACAGGTAGGCAACAAGTTGAGAGTCGCCGGGCGGTTAAATGAGGCGCGCGAAGCCTTCCGGCGGGCATTAATTGTTATTCCCAGAGACGGACGAATGATTCTTGAGTTCGCGCGTTTGCTACGGTCTCAGGCCAGCAGTTTAGGCGACCACAAGCTCTTATCCAGGGCGCGCGCGGCGTTGCGTCTATCAGCCAGGCGTGCGGAAAAAGAACCTGACCTATTGGCGTTGGTCGGCGAAAGTTTTCTCGAGTGGGGAGAAACTGCAAGGGCGCAGAGCAGTTTTCAGAGAGTCCTTGAGCTGCAGCCCGAGAATTTTAGAGCGCGCATGGGACTCGCTCATCTGGCACTGCGCGAGGGGAAGTTGGCCCACGTAATTCACCAGTATCGAGATGCCGCCGCCGCAGCCTCAGACAAGGCTTTGAGTCGACACGCCGGACGGGAAGCAGAATATTACGCGCGGCTGAACGACGATGACGATTACCTCACTGCGGAGTTGCGGCGAATCAACTGGCTGCAACACTCTCTCAAGGTGCGTCGACTGGCTGCACGGGTAACCAATGCCAGTATCCTGGTGTCTCTGATTATTCCTTACTTCGATCCGGCTGTGGTTGGGATTTGCTGGTCGCTTGCTTCCTCTTCACTGATCGCGTGGATAGCGAGCCTCTTTGCAATCAAGATTCTCGGGAAAAGGCGAAAACCTGATCTTGTCACTTAGGTGTGGCACCAGGAAACGGCACGAGTGCCTCAACCTCATTCTCCCTCACACTAACCGAAACCAATTAGTTTGTTTTTGAAGGACTCTTTCCTTTACGAGTTGAGCGTTTCTCTGCGTCTTGTGACCTCGCCAAAGCCGGCGTCTCGACGGTGCTGCTCGGCGGCGAAGCTTCGAGCGCAGCTGAAGTTTCAGCAAATGCGGTCGCCGCTTTGCCGTCGTTCTTCTTCACCTCAGTCGGATTCGGGACAAAGTGCGAGTTTGTTGTTCCAGCGGCGAAGCGACAGCAAAGGTTTGAGCCGGTTCCGGACTCAGCAACGCGTCCCAACGATAGCGCGGCCTTTCGCGCCCCTCGTGGAGTCGCCTGAACACCAGGTTAGTAACCGCATTGGTAATCCAGTTGTGATAGAACTCGCCAACTGAGGCCAGCTCAGCATCCGGTGCCGGGTTCATGAAATCTATCGCATAAGGAATATCGTCCTTGATCGCAAACTCGACCGTGTTGAGATCATATCCGAGCGCCGTACACAGCGTGCGCACGTCCTGGCAAACGCGATCCGCCAATTCCGGTGCAAGGTAATTTGGATTGTGAATGTATTGCTCCCCGGAGAGATATGGCTTTCGCGGATCGTAAGCCATGATCATTACCTCTTCCTGGCCCACACAGTAACAGCGCACAAACTGATCGAAATCAATTGCCTCTTGCAAGGTCATGCACAGAGTTCCAGTCTGATCGTATTTCGACCAAAGCTCCTCGAGCGAATTTATTTTCGAGACATTTTTCCAGCCGCCGCCATCAAACGGCTTTAAGAACGCCGGCAGTCCGACATAATTCACAATGCCCTGCCAATCAAGCGGAAACTCGAGATTGCGCAGGCTCTCGCTCACGATTCCGAGCATGTAGTCTTTCTGCGGCAGCAGAACCGTTTTGGGAACCGCTACACCGAGTTTTCGGGCGAGCGAGTAGTTGAAAAATTTGTCATCTGCCGACCACCAAAAGGGATTGTTAATAATGATCGTCCCTTCAAGTGCCATTCGTTTCAACGTTGCTCTGTAAAAGGGAACTTCATGCGATATGCGATCGATAACAACATCGTACTGTGGCGGAGCGTCGTGTCTAATCCCACCGAGCTTTATGAAATCCGCCGACACTTCGCCTCTGCCGCGTTCATTGATGTTCTTCAGAAGCGCGTCAGGAAAAGTCTTTTCGCGCCCTACCAAAATGCCCACCCTCTTCATAAATCCTTCATCCTTTTTGCAATAATCGCGTCAGCGGCAGTCAATGCTAACTGTTCCTGCTCAATACGTAATGATCTCGCCTAATCGAAAGCCAAGCAGACTACGATTTAAGCGGAAGAGTGTCAATCAAGCAACTGCTCGGGGTGCTGGTTCAGTTTCAACCACACGCTTTAGGTCCGAATCACCTGAAGTTAGTAGCCGGTCCGGCGCTTCGCGGAGGGCGGGGAGATGTGACCGTTAGTTACCTGAGCACCGAAGGTGCGCCACGGTTTGTGCCAGCCCTTCGGGCCTTTCGGGCTATCAGAAGATGGAGTTCCCCGTCCAAAGCAGTCGCTCGGATGGCTGGTAAAAGCGGTAGAGAACAGGCATCTGGCGGCTATTAAATGTGCATCAATCAAGTGGTTTCGGAACGTGATCAGAAGGCTTCGTGTGATACAATTCGCGCGCTCGGACAATCAGTTTCCCCGTTTGCTCCCTCTTAGTGAGCGGGTTGCCCTTGCTCAGCAGCAGACTCCAACCGCGCCCGCTGGTAAGAAGACCCCTCAAAAAACTGAAAAGGCCGAAAAAGTAGATAAGAATCAGAAAAACTTCACCGCCGAACAGATTGTTGAATCTGCGATATTCCTTTACGGAAGCCGTCCAGTGCTGGCGCAGATTCGGCGGAATGGCATCGAGCGGGGTCGCATCTGCAGGCCAACTTGCGACGCGGGCAAAACCGAGGAAGCCGTGTACGAGCGTCGCTTTGTTCGTGGCGAAAGCATGGATAAAGACAAGATCCGGCTCGACCAGAAGATGCCCACGTTGGAATATTCGCTGATTTACGGCAGCGGCCGTCTTTGGGGCATCATCAACGGAGCCGCTTTCACTCCCAGACAAGACGCCACAGATACGTTCCTTGCCCAACACCGCCACAGCCTTGATACCTTGTTGAGGTACAAGGAGAACGGCTCTACCCTCAACCTGATTGGTAAACAGAAGCAGAAGGGAATTGATCTCTACGTCCTGGATGTCGTGGATAAAGATAAGCAATCTACGCGTTATTACATTAGCGCCAAGACGCTTCATGTGCTGTGGCTTGAATATGAGGAACCCGCCCCGGGAGGATCTGCGCCCATGAAGTACTCACGAAAATTCATGGATTATCGGCTCGCGCAGGGCACGCTCGTTCCTTATCGCAGCGTGTTGCTGGAGGATGGAAAGCAAATTCAGGAAACGCGGACCCTCAATGTCACTTACGGTATCAAGCTTGACGACTCGCTATTTAAGAGCCCTGAGGCCTAAGGATTTTGCAAAGGCCAGTCCTGCGAGAGCTCGACTGGGGAGAGTTGCCATTCAACGATCCAGTCCGACTTTTCCAGTTTTTTCACGGATCCAGCCAGTTCAGTCTGACGTTTTGCAGGTTGTTAGCGCTTCCCAACCCTAAACCACGATTCACCCTCAGCCTTTCGGAACCTGCAACCGGCTTGCGCGTGTATAAACTGCGGAGAGCCGTCGGTCAGGGTTATAATTAAGGGTTCAAGCGGCTGCTCCCATTGCGAAGTCGGTAAGGCGCTAAGGAGCGTCACGTAATCTCAAACAACAGCGGAAACTCGTCAGCGCGTGTGAGAGCCTACCTGCCCTGATGGACACACTAACTACGATCGAAGACCTGGGTTTCGCCGCGGCGTTGCGGCACGAGGTTGTTGTGGATCCCACCACGGATCACGCTCTACTCGAAGCCACGCGTACGGGCGACGAGGACGCCTTCGCCGAGTTGGTCAGTCGTTATCGTAACCAGATTACGAGCTACATCTATCGCATGACTAACGATTATGACGGTGCAGTTGACTTGGCGCAGGAAACGTTTGTGAGAGTTTATCGGGCGGCCGAGCGCTATCAGACGACTTACGCTTTTTCGACTTACATCTATCGTATCGCGACAAACCTCGCGATCAGCGAGTTGCGCAAACGCAAGCGGCGCAAGCTGGTTTCTTTGACAGGTTTTTTTCAGGCAAAGGACGGCGCCGAACCACAGGAGTTCAATCCTGCCGATAGCAAGCCGTTGCCCGACTCAGAACTTGTGGAGGCCGAGCGTCGCCAGGCGGTACAGCGCGCAATTAGCACGCTACCCGAGAGGTATCGGGCGCCGCTCATCCTTCGCGATGTGGATGGGAAGAGTTATGAGGAAATTTCGCGCATCCTGGAAACGAGCGAGGGGACTGTCAAATCCCGGATTAGTCGCGCACGCGGCTTTTTGCGGGAAAAGATGAGAGCTTATCTCTGAGGAGTACCATGAAAAATATTGATTGCCGAAATGCACGCCGTGAAATCGAAGAAGCAGCTCTGGGTGAGTTGCTGAGTGCCGGCGCGAAGAACCACATGTTGAGTTGCGCCGCCTGTGAAAAGATCTTGCGAGACCAGACTAAATTGCGGGCACTGGTCTCCAGTCTTGGTACTGTAGAAGCGCCTGGCGATTTTGATTTCCGTTTGCGTGCTCGTTTGGCCGCCGAAAAACATGCGGGGACCGGATCTTTCATACCGGGATATTTCTTCTTTAGCTTCCGTTCTGTTGTCGTAGCCACGATTCTTCTGCTGTTTGGATCCGCCCTCATGTTCGTTAGCTTCAGAATGCGCTCAGACAATTCCGGGTCAAAAGGCGTAGCGACGATCGTACCGAAAGGTGGCGAAGGCAGCCCCATTGATTCGAAGAAAGCCGTCAATAATCCAGGGCCGGAAGTAGCAGCGAATCTGGAAAAGCACCTGGTCGTCGTTGACGCAGGCGTGCAATCACCAACCAAGCCGGCTCTGAAGCATCGGCCTGGATTGAGGGAAACGGTTGCGGTAATCCCAGAAACCAACCGCGCGAAGTCGCGGGACTCGAGCAGCACGTCGGCAGCAGTGCTAAAGCGCGATCAACCTGCTGAGGCCTATCACACGACAGGGTTTCCCATCAATGCCGGGTATCAGTCACTAAAAGTTTCCGTGGATGATGGACGCGGGACGTCGCGGACGATCTCGTTACCCACGGTTAGTTTTGGATCACAGCGCGCCTTGTCGCAAAGCGCTTCTCCATTAATCGCGTCGGCACGAGACTGGTAGCAGGATAATTCCAAGAGTCACAGAGATTAAGGCGAGGAAGAGTTGAACCAAGCAATGAGAATACAGAAGACCAGCAGTTTGTTTGCCCCTGTGATGTCGACCGTTTTCGCGACGGGTTTGTTTTGTGTCGCGGCAGCGGCGCAAACTCCCGCACCTTTGCCCGAGCCTCGCAGGACCGTCGCTGAGACGAGTGTCAATCGGATAATTCTTGAGAATAAGGCAGCAGCGCCGCAGGTCGTGACCATTCTGCATAGTCTTAACGGCCTGAAAGTTTTTCGTTTGCTAATATCCCAGGAACAGGTTGAGGCTATTGCTCAACTCGATCAGGCTTTCAAGCTCTCCGGCGAAGTTCATACGAACGTGATCGCCGGGCTTGCGCTGGACGACGGTCACACCATCGCCGCGTGGCTGCCGGAAGCGGAAGCGGAGATGCCGCCGCCCGCAGTTCATTTCGCGCCGCGGGCACCACTGCCGCCGAAACCTTCTTCAACCACCGGCCCACCTGCGATGACCCCGCTGCCAGGGATGACGCCAATGGCCATTCAAGGCTTGCCGGCGCTCGCAATCCCGGGAAATCTCCTTGAGCCTGCGGATCTCCGTGTGATTACTCGCGATGGCAAACGCATCAAGGGCCGCTACGTCGGGCTCGATGGTCTCACTGGCTTATCACTAATCGCTTTGATGAATGGTAATCTGCCGGAATCTCTTGAGCCGAAAGACGAGACCATAAATGTTGGTCAAAAGCTGCGTGTGATTGGACCGCAACCCGCTCCCCGTTCTGAGGCCGGCACGAAGGCCGCGATGTATGTTCGCATTGGTGAAACAGAAGTAATGGTCACTGATGTAACTCGTTCTCCTTCCGGAAGTGTTGCTCGAGTCAAAATTAGATCAGCAAAGTTATCGCCGGCAAATATCGGGGGCATTGCGATTAACGACGATGGCGCGACACTGGGAATTGTTGATGCCGTGGAAGGTAGCGAAGCCACGATAGTGCCCGTAGCTCTCGTTCGGATGGCGGCTAAGCGCGTGTTGGCGAGACAAGCCAGCGTGCCACGGCCCTGGCTGGGAATCCGAGGCGAGCCAATCGGAGCCGTGTCGCTCGAACGAATTCTGCGCATCGGCTGGGAGCTTGAACGTGCCCGTGAGTTAGCTGAGAAGCGCCAGGGAATTCTGCTGACTTCAGTTGTTCCGGGAAGCCCGGCGGCGCTGGCGAAACTCAAGCCGGGCGATGTGATCCTGAGTGTTAACAACGGCTATGTTCGCAACGCGGATGATTTCTCATGGCTGTTGGATGAGGCTGGACCGGAAATCCCGGTGACCTTTACTGTGGCACGTCCCGGCAAGGGTAATTTCGAGGCGCTGGAGATCAAACTCGGCGAATCGCCCTATCCTCTCTTTCCCTCAAAAACACTTAGCCCGCATATAGAAAAAGCCTTTAAGCGCGGGTCACTGATGGCCGTGGGCGTGCAAACCGTTGCCCTCAAGCCCCGGGTTGCTGCGCGCTTCGGCTCTACTGGCGGACTGCTGGTTGTTTCCGTTCAGCCGGCAACCGACGCGTTCAAAGCCGGGCTGCGGCCGGGTGATGTAATCGAATCCATCGATGGACAGCCGGTTCTTTCAGTCGTAGCGGCCGAGACGGCTAAAGCCGCAGGTGTGAGTTCGACTTGTGTCGTCGTAAGGAATAAGGAAAAACTAGTGCTCACGTTACGGTATTCAACGGCCAACCAATATTCGACAAAGCCATAATCACAGTTTCGAGTTTCGCCTTCCGGGTTTCAAGTTCAAGTCAAACTAAACTCGGAACTCGAAACCTGGAACTCGAAACTATCTGCCGACACCAGGCATAGCCGCCTTCCGACCCGCTGTGTTACTCTAACTCCCTCCTGAAGTAACTGAATAGTCCGGCAAAATTTGTCGAACTTTCTATCACTAATAAAGAATCAATATCTACTCCCTATGTTGCATGAGGCCGTTTCGCGTTATCACGATCTCCTTCGCGACGATAGCCTCGCTGAGTCGTCGCGCGCGCTGCTCGATGAAGGTCTTGAGGAATCGAAGTTAATTTTTGGCGGTCGCCGCTTATCACCCTACCTGCGCCCACACTTTGTCACCGAGCAGGATTTCAGCCGCGTCGTTCGTATCTGTGAAACCGTTTGGGCGGCGATTCAAAAGGTCAAGGATGCCGCTATTCTTGACGATTCAATCGTTAGGGACCTTGGTGTTACGGAAATTGAACGGGAGCTAATCAGTATCGATCCCGGTTATCGAGCCGTCTCTCCGACCGCCCGGCTCGACTCATTTCTTACGGAAGCGGCGTACAGTTTTGTGGAGCTCAACGGCGAGAGTCCCGCTGGCATCGCGTACGTGGATGCAGCCTACGACATCTTTTCGAGACTTCCGGTAATGCAGAAATTTGGCGAGACTTACAATGTGCGCCCTCTTTACGGTCGACGCTATATGCTCGACGTGTTACTTGATTCTTTCGAAGAACTTCTCGGTCGCAAGCCCGACAGCGTTCCCCAAATTGCCATCGTCGACTTGAAAGGAATGCCGACACAAAAGGAATTTGAACTCTTCAAGGAGTTTTTTGAAAGGGAAGGCTACCCGTCGATAATCTGTTCACCTGACGAGTTGGAGTTTGATAACAGCCGTCTGCGCTTGGGCGACTTTCAGATCGACATTGTTTACAAGCGTCTGCTCGTTAATGAATACCTTCCCATCATGCGCGAATATCCAGCACTGCTTGATGCCTATCGCGCCGGCGCGGTCTGCATGGTAAATAGTTTTCGTTCCAAGCTCATTCACAAGAAGGCTTTGTTTGCGGTGTTGACCGATCAGCGTCGCGCCGCGCTATTCAGCAGCGAAGAGCAGGATAGCATTCGCCGGCATGTTCCGTGGACACGGCTTGTCAGGGCAGAGAAGACGGATTACCTCGGGAAGGAAATCGATCTGCTCGAATATATCAAGGCGAACCGCGACAAGCTGGTGCTAAAACCCAACGACGACTATGGTGGACACGGAATCACTATTGGCTGGAACACTGATGAGATTCGCTGGGAGGAAGCCTTACGCAGCGCACTCGTTAATGGCGATTACCTGGCGCAGGAGCGCGTGCCAACCGCGCGCGAAATATTTCCGGCAGTGAGGGAAGACGGAAGCATTAATTTCTCAGAACAACTCGTGGACCTCGATCCCCTACTATTCAATGGCAAGGTGCGCTCAGCTTTCACCCGGCTCTCGTCTACGGAACTTGCGAACGTCAGCTCGGGCGGCGGCATGGTTCCAACGTTCATCATCGAGAAGAAGAATTGAACGGTTGAGGCTTTCGGCAAGTCCGCTAACTCAAGGTTGCACCCTAAACTTCACGTTCAATGAAAAAGATATAACGAAGTGTACAATAAGCGGCGAGTTAAAAAATATTGAGGAGATTCTAACGTGGTTGATGAATTGGATGAAGGTCTGGAAGGACCGGAGGAGCGGCGCCATCACGACCGCTCCCGGTTGATCGTTGACATGTTCTTCGATGGTCAGGATGCCACCGGAATAGCAAGCACGAAAGACATCAGTGTCGGCGGCTTCTACATGAACACGCAGGCAAACTTGAATCAAGGCGCGGTGTTGCTGGTTCGCATTCCCTTGAGAGAAGGTCACCAGATCGTTGCTCATGCGGTAGTGGTCTATAGCAATCCGGGACACGGTGTGGGTCTCCGTTTTCAGAGCTTATCGGAGGAAAATCGCGCGTTAATCGAAAGTGAGCTGCAACATGGCTGATTCGTCTTCTGGTCTCAACCAGATCCTCTGGAGGAATCTTTCAGAGGACTCGCGAGAGGCGCTGACGGGTAAACTATCAGGACTATGGGGTGCGGCCAGCGATGAAGCTGCGTTTGACTCATGCGCGGTAGACAAGCAACAGACGCTGTTGCTGCTGGCTTCCCGTTTAAGCGCGAAGAGACTCTGGCACGTGATCAGGAAAATAGATAATGTATACGGCGAGGGCGGAGTGGGCATTGGTTTTTCCGCGTGGCCGCTGGTCGAATCGACGCTCCGGGCGCGAAAGGATTTCACGCGCTTTTTGGCAAACCGCAAGGAAACAACCGGTGGCTTTTACGAGAAAGGGCGGGGGGACGCGGTGCTTCACTTTCTCTATGTGGAAGGTGAGCCGCGAAAGTGGTACGTTCATTTCGACCTGTACAGTCCGATACATTCGCTCGCTAGCGCCTTTAAGCACTTGCGGTATGAGGTTATTGGCAGATTGACACCAGACTGGCACATGATTCAGCAACGTTTGAACGCTTGAAACCGCTTCATGAATAGGAGCCGGAACTCATGTTCGATCAATTCACGTTAGGCATTGAGGAAGAATTTCAAATTGTCGATCCTCAAACACGTGAGCTACGTTCACACGTCTCGGAATTTCTGGAAGAAGGCAAGATGCTTCTCGGCGAGCAGATCAAACCGGAGATGATTCAGTCGATGGTTGAAGTCGGCACTGGCATCTGTAAAAACATCCAGGAGGCGCGAGCGGATATTACCCGCCTGCGCAGCATCATCTCTGGACTGGCAGCCAAGACCGGTCTGGTAATAGTCGCGGCCTCTACACATCCCTTCTCGCGCTGGCAGGACCAGAAAATCTATGACGACGAAAGATACGAGCTGCTGGTTCAGGAACTGCAAACCGTCGCCCGTTCGCTCTTGATCTTTGGCTTGCATGTCCACGTAGGCGTTGAGGATTTAGATCGCCGAATCCATATTATGAATGCTGCGCGCTACTTCCTGCCTCACGTGCTCGCGCTGACAACTTCATCGCCGTTCTGGATGGGGCATAATACCGGCCTAAAATCATATCGAACGGAAGTTTTCAAGCAGTTCCCACGCACGGATATTCCGGACCACTTCGACTCCTACAGCAATTTTCAACGCTATGTCGACCTGCTCGTGAAAACCGGGTGTATTAACGATGGCAAGAAAATTTGGTGGGACCTGCGACCGCATCCGGTTTTTCCCACGCTGGAGTTTCGTATTTGCGATATTCCTACGCGGGTCGATGATACTATCGCTATCGCCGCACTGTTCCAGGGCATCGTCGCTAAGCTGACCAAACTGATTGACCAGAATCTTGGCTTTCGACTATATCGACGCATGTTGATTCAGGAAAACAAATGGCGCGCCGTGCGTTGGGGGCTGGATGGCAAGATGATCGATTTCGGCAAGCAGAAGGAAGTGCCGACTCGGGACCTGATACTTGAGTTGCTCGACTTTGTCGACGACGTCGTGGATGAACTCGGTTCGCGCAAGGAAATTGAGCACATTCACACAATACTCGAGCGGCGCACTTCGGCGGAAGAACAGCTCCGCGTCTTTAATGAGACAAAGGACCTTAAAGCAGTCGTCGATCGTCTTATTGAGTTGACGATGGAAAACGTTCCGGTAACCACTGATTTCACGATACCGAAGCCAATCACCGCGGCTTCAACAATCTCGAAATAGGTCGCCCAGACTCTTCTCTCTAGGCGGGAGACGGTTGCGATAATTGCCCCAGGTCGGGCGTTGCCGACAAGTGCCCAGCTTCTGATCCCTCACGGGCCTGGCCATGGGAATGTGGCATCAGACCTTTCCACGTTTGTATCAGCTTCAAAGTAGGGTTCGTTCCCACGGCGTCCACCAGAGAGCGCATCGGGTTTCGCCCGCTTGCTGTAATAATCTCTTCGAAAGCTTCACGATCCTTATGAAATTCGCTGCGATTGTAATCCTCAACGAGTGAGGTGGCGGTGCGTATGCCATGCGCCCTCAAGATGGACCGCAAGCCTGGATCTCCATTTTTCTTGGGTTGTGGACCGAGATGCGTGTAGAGAATTGCCTGATCCACCCAGTCAATAATTCGATCAGGAGGGAAGCGTGTATTGATTAGCAGGTCAATTAGATCCGCAGTTGCCATGTTAGGAATGTTCTCAACGTCTTCTTCTTCCAGCCGCGCTTCATGCCAGACCGTCAAGCCATCGAGATCGCTCAGCGGTAACTGGGTTTGAAGACTTGGTACGGCTATGGAAAACACTCGCTTGATTGAGGTTTGAATCACTTGCCATCCAACCCGCGGAAAGACCCCCAGAACAAACCCCAGAACCAGAAGCGATTTCTCAACTGTTTGGGTTTTTTGTTGTCCCGATGACACCCATGCCGGTGGCGCCATGGCGACAGCTTCCACCAGGACCCAAATACCGATTACAGCAAGAATGATACGCATCGACACCGCAACATAGGCGCTTGAGCGAAGGTCGCGACGAACATAACGGCGAAAAAGCATCTGGAGGGTAAAGAAATAGGCGCCGATAAAAGCAAACCTCACGGGAGAAGAAACAGGCGTATATACAGCGAGCCATTTCTCCGTTGCTGCCTCAACCTGTGGAGGAGGCGAAGGCTGCGCTGCCACTTCTGCTCCCGCAGTTGGCGCTGACTGCGAAACAACCTGATCTGTGCCGGCGCTCTTGTTGCTGCGAACCTCTGTGGTGGTCTGTGTGCTCTGTCCCCCGAGTACAAGTTTTCCTTGCCACGGTGGCAGTGTTATTAGCCACCCGAGCGCGATAAGTATGTCGCAACTATGACGGGAATTGTTGTGTCAACAGTAAAAATATTAGATAGCTTGCCAGACTCTGACATCTTCTGTTTTTTCTCGGGAAAGGCGAAGTTCGAGTTTGTTGGTTGCAGTACCATGCCGCTTAAATTTGTAGGAATTGCGCCATAGACCGCTTCAAACTTTTGCATGTAAGTGTCGATTCGATCTCTTCGTTCCTGTTCTGACTCTCGCAGCAGTTCATTGCAAACTAGTTCACGCGGTACTCTCTTTGGATTGACTAATCCCAGTCGGGTGAGATTGAGGATAAACTCGTTGAGAAGACTGTATTTCTTGGTAGCAATAAAAAGGTAGTACATCAACGCGGGCAATGAACAAACGATTATCAGGAAGATTGTTCGCAGCAACGCTGCCTGATAAGTGGGCTCGAGTAAGAACACCGCAATAAAAAACAAACCAATCAGGATAATGAGAATCAATATTACGAAGCCAATTCGTTTCTGAGCATTAATGCGTTCATACCAGCGCTGCGTCGAAGGAATAGTTACCACCAGGACAGCAGCAACCAGCAAGAGAACCAACGCAGTCCAATGGCCGGTAACGAACTGCTTCCCGCCTGCGAACCAGGCAATGCCTAAGGCGATTGCCAACCAAAACATGAGCGTGAAAACCCTCGTAAACCAATCCCGACCGAAGGTAGTTTTCTGCTCGGCCGCAACTTCAGTAAGCTCCTCGGCAGTTGTTTCCGTAGGATTCTCTTCCTCTGCTTCAAGCTTCGGCTCAGTTGAATTGCTGTTCATGGATTTCCTCCAAGAGTGATGAGGCATTGTTGTTCAACTGCAGTCCGTGCCCGGCATTGACCGTTCAGTTCCTTAGAAGTCGCGTACTACTGAGGCGTAGTGATTACGGTGCGACGGCCTGCAACCCGCAATGGCTGATGAAAAGCTCATCGGGATCGGCGGCACAATAGCTTTCAGGATCAGAATTGTCAAAACTTTTTGAGAGTCCACGCTTCGGTTGTGCCCTCCGGTAGTCCTCGGATTAGCGCAAGTCCCTTCTAACTCTAATGACGATCAGGTGGGAAATCTTTCAGAATTACCGTAGAAAAACAATGAAGTTTCTAAAGCTCCCAGGGCAAAATGCACTTGGTGTTGAACTGCCATAATCTTAGGTAACCAGGCGGCTTCTTTGCGAGTTTCGCGGTTTTCGCCAAGGGTTTCACCGCAGAGTAACGGTGGGTTTCCTTGAAGCTTCAACGCCCTCCTCGGCCGCGCACCGGTGAGTTGACGCGCTTCCCAAATGGTTTCAAGTCTGCACATTCCTGCTTTTTTTGAATCCACTTCGCACCATGCGCGTTGATCCGCAGCAAGTCAATTGGCGGGCCGACGTATTCACTGCGGGCCTTTATTTCAGTCTCAACCAGTCGTCTAACTCCTGTGGCCAGTCCATCCTTCCAGAAATCGGGATTGTCCTCAGGCAATCCCTCGATTGCTTCAGTTTCGCCAAGAAAACGCGTTACAACCTCGCCCTGACAATCGTCGAGGCAGTCGTCTGGAATAACTGTCACTCCGATGCCACGCGCAATAAACGAGGTCCGGAACTGCCGCACAAAAAGAACAGGATGGCTGCCGTCGAAGCCGGCAATTACAATCCGCAGAAACGTCTGGCCTTCCAATTTAGTGTGAAACTCATCCGCGGAATCGTGTCTGGCCCGATTCAATTCGACAAAAAGTTCCGCTGTCAGAAACCCCGTAAGGATGTTTACCTTTTCTGCGGCCGTCGCGTCAGGCTTCAGTCGCAGTGCTCTGCCGGCAATATTTGGCACGTTAAAGCCCGTCGCTTTGTCTCTGAGAAGACCTTCAAAAGCAATGAATAGGTTTCCGACTTGCTGAATCTTGCAAACGTGGCGGGTTAGTTCTTTGCCATATGTATCTGTAACTTTGCTATCCGCACCAATCACAATCTCGTTAGCTGTGCGCGCGACGACGATCGTGGTTGCGTTTGTGTTAATGCACACAATTACGAGGGAGATACCAAAAATCCCGAGCAGGCGTGATAGAGCCTGCTTTGTAGTCATTCGCTTAACCTGCTCCCTACGATCGCGGCAAAGGTATTCAAGCTTAGTTTGTTTTCTTCTGATCTTTTTTGCTTTCTGCTGACAGGGGATGCGAAGGGTCGTCGTTTTCCTGCTTGAGTTGATACGTAACTGCGCCAACTTTCACGGCCACCGATTTCCTAAGTTAGCCGGTGTTTCAAACGTTTCTTTCACTACGCTGTGCCAGGTAATACTGCCACAACATCCTGGCGGCTACCGAGCGAAACGGTCGCCAGGCCTCGGCCATCTCGTTCAGTTGAGCAGGATTTGGCCTATTAGGAAGTTGTTTCAGTTTGCTAATCGCGATTGCGAGAGCAAGATCATTCACTGGCCAGATGTCCGGGCGACGCAAGGCCATCAATAGATAAACATCGGCACTCCAAGCACCCAGACCCTTGATTTCCATCAGCTCGGCTTTCGCTTGTGCGTCACCCATGCGGCAGAGTTGCGACAGCCGCAAACGCTTGTCAGTTACCGATTGAGCCAGCTCTAAGCAATAAGCCGTCTTCTGGCGCGTCATGCCCAGTGATTTCAGATGAATTTCACCTAACTCAATCATGCGCGCCGGATGAAAGGGAACAATATTCTTCTTAAGGCGGGCAAACATAGAGGCCGCTGAGGCTAATGACACTTGCTGTTCGAGAATGATTTTGACGAGCGTGGGAAAGCCCGGGGGCCGCGCCCAGAGAGGCGGAGGACCGTGCCTCTCCAGGATCGCAGCCAGATCTCCATCGCGTCTGGCAAGAATTTTAGCGGCGCGGGCAAGAGTGATTTCAGTTAACGCATCCCGCGACATCGGCATCATCGACAACTACTGTTTCGGTATTCCTTGCCTTGTTAGGAGGGCTAGCCCCGATGGTCGAGGGCGAGGAGCAGAAAGTTTTCGAAAAGGATGCGGCCGTCGCGAGACTCGTTTTGATGTTCCCAGCGCGTGCGACTCTTATTCCAATCTTCGAAAGACTTTTCCAGATGAAACTGGACGGTGTAGATAAGTTGACTGTTGCTTCGTTTAACCATCATCTGATTACGGCACAGATAGGAAGTGGCAAGCAGGCTAAAACCTTCCGGAACGCGATCCAGTTGCAGTCCATGATTTTGCCAAACGCGCAACACGCGTGCGCGCTGCGGGCAATCTTGCCAGCGGCCGTCAGCTGGGCTGTTGATTCCGCGAAAGATTGGGTCGGCAGAATCCGTTATGCGGACGAACCGGTACTGATACTCGAGCGGCCGATTTTCGCGCTGTTCGTGTTGCTCGAGGCGGTCGAGCGTCATCACGCGAGCCCCGAAGCTCATCCCGACAAGTTGATGGCCGCCACAGATTGCCAGAACCGGGACGCGATTTGCACGGATAAACTCACCAAACGTTTCGATGACCGCCGGATTGTAATAATCGAAATCACGCAGGGTACCGCTCAGGACGATGGCGTCCGGCTTAAACTGCCCGGTGGCTACTGCGATTGATGCGAGCGGCGTCACCTGGGTGGCCGGGCTTTTCACCAACCGCTCGATGTTGCTGAGGATATTCTCAACAGCCATCCCGGCGATGCGCCGCTCCCGTTTAATCTCCAACGGTGCGGCGTTACCCCAATCCGTTCGTGCCACATCGGAGATGTCGTCCTCATCACGCAGCAAGCTGTCAACGACGAGCACTCGAACTTCATCGATCTGTTTTTCGATTGGCTCGTAGCGGCAGAAAGTTTGTTGCTTGAAGGGAAAAGGAAGTGCGGCGCCGGTCTCGGCAGATGGTGGTTCTTCGTTTAGGAATTCCCTCGGCTCTTCGGTCATGTTGTGGACTATTGTAACGCAAACTGTTAGTTTGCGCGCAAGCTACGAAACCCGTCACACCCAACAAGGCCCGATCCCCTGCGCCGCAAGCTAACAGTTTGCGTTACAGCAAAACCTCGACCCTAGGTTCGCTGCTTCGTACTATGTTTGAACTCGGGCATGGACGTTCCGGCGCCTGCTTCGGAAATCTCGATTCTTATCTGTTGCGCCAACACACGGCGCACGCGAGTCTTGAGCGCTTCCGATTTGCCGGCAGCATAATGGTCGGCAAGAAGAAGCATCCTGTGCCAGGAGGATTCCAACTCGTCGGCCAGTTGAGAAATCATGGTAATGTCGTAGGGCACAGCGACGTGTTCGCAACCAGCGCGCGCGAAAACCGAAAGATATCGCGCGGTTGCCAGATCCGGGCAGAGCAGTCGCCGCCGGCCGGCCTTCAATTCGACACCCAATAAGGTATGCTGAATCTCAACTCGGTTCGTTTTGGTGAGTCCGTCAAAGCGGTAAGAGCGTGTGCGTTTGCTACGGATGCGTTCGCGATAGATGTGAGGCAGCCAGGCATTGTTAAGCTCGGCTTTGACTTGTGCGGCGTATTCTGCGGCAGTCATGTTGAACTAAATCTGCGACCAACCTACTAACGCCGGTGGTATAGAGAAGACATCCGACACTATCTCATCGATACCGACATCACAGGCTTTGCTTGCAGAGCATTGATGACGCGGTCGGGAAAAAGGCCAAGATACAACACTCCGAAAATAGTTATCGCCAACGCCAGACCTACGCTCGCAGGAATTTGCGGCGCGCTCCACGCAGTCGTCCTTTCACGGAAAAACATCACGATTATGAGCCGGAGATAGTAGTAGGCGGAGATCGCAGTATTAAGCACCCCAATCACCACGAGCACGTAGTAGCCTTGATCGAGCGCGGCACGAAAAACCATAACTTTGCCCATGAAACCTGCGGTCAACGGTATCCCCAGCAAGCTAAGCAAAAACAACGAAAGGCAGAAGGCGAGCCAGGGCGACTGAAATCCGATGCCGTTGTAATCTTCTACTTCCGTGCGGCGGTCGCCGGCGCGAGCAATAACTTGTACTACGGCAAACGCGCCGAGATTCATTACCGCGTAGGTCAGAAGATAAAAAATTACGGCGGCGATGGCAGCGTTGCGCTGTGCAATATCGCGAGCGGCTCCGGCAGCAATAAAGCCGACGAGCGCATAGCCGGCGTGGGCGATGGAGGAATACGCAAGCATTCGTTTGACATTGTTCTGAGCAATCGCGACTACGTTGCCGATGGTCATCGTTAGAATCGCGATAACTATCAGTGCAGACAGCCAGGCTGCATGAATCCGGCCACCGACGCTGTTATTGGCGGTCGCCACTACGAAAGGAAAGGCAAAAAGAAAGACGCGCAGGAAAGAAGCAAACCCAGCGGCCTTGGGACCGGCGGCCATGAAGGCGGTGACCGGCGTGGGAGCGCCTTCATAAACGTCGGGCGTCCAGACGTGAAAAGGTGCCGTGGCGATCTTGAAGCCGAAGCCGACCAACATCATCGCTGCACCCGCGAAGAGAAGGAGTGGATATTGTGCGTCAGGAAGCCGCCGGGCAATCTCCGCAATGTTAGTCGTGCCCGGTAGCAATGCCGTGGCGGTGGCACCGTAAATAAGAGCAATGCCGTAAAGAAGAAAAGCCGACGAAAACGAACCAAGGATGAAATATTTCATCGACGATTCATTGGAGCGAACGTCTGTGCGACGAAAGCCGCACATGACGTAAGTGGCAATGGAGAGAATCTCCAGCCCCAGAAAAACCATGACCAGATCGCCCGCCGAGGCCATAAACATCATGCCCGCTGTAGCGAACATTAGCAGTGAATGAAACTCGCCCGCGGCAAGGCGTTCATTCTCCACCCACACCATTGAAATCAGGATCGTGAGCGCAGACACCACCAGGAAGACGAAAGTAAAACCGAGCCGAAGTTCGTCCAGGACAATCATGCCGTTGAAGGCCTGGCTGGCACCTCGCCAGAAAAGCCATAACCATCCCGAGCTGACAGCCGCGGCCGACAATCCCAACAGGGAAAGCCCGCCTGTGATCCAGCGCTGAGTCGGCCTCGCAAAAGCATCAACCAACATAACAAGGACACCAACCGCACAAATGATTAACTCCGGCAGGATCACCCAGAGGTTGACGTCAGGAGTTGCGTATTGTAGAGCAAGAAAATTCATTATTTAGATTCAACTCCGGAGGAGCGACATATTGCCGATTACTTAGTCATCGCTGAACATTTCGCTCTTACGGAGCTACATTCTGCTTTTCATGGTCGTGTCTATAAACATTCGGCTCCTACGGAGCTAAAGAGTCGGGCCGATTTGCCACGGGCTCAACAGATGCAAACGATCCGCCAGCCGGCTGCGCAGCCACGCGACTTCGCACTTCCTCAACGCTCGCCCTGGACCGATCGAGAAAAACGCGCGGGTAAACTCCCATGAACAACATTAGAACGAGCAAAGGAACCAGCAGGGCCAGCTCGCGGGCGTTAAGGTCCCGAAGTTTTGCGTTCTCCGGCCTGGTTACTTTGCCAAACACGACGCGCTGCAACATCCACAGCATGTAAACGGCTGCCCAGATTACTCCTGTCGCGGCGAGCATGGTCGCAAGCCACGCGTGCTGGATTGCGTTTGAGGTCCAACTGCCCAGGATTATCAGAAACTCCCCAACGAAGCCATTCAGAAACGGCAGGCCGATGGACGAGAGGGAGGCAATCACAAACAGCGTCGAGAACCAGGGCATGGGCGTAGCAAGCCCGCCGAATTCGCTGATCATGCGCGTGTGTCTGCGCTCATAGATAAAGCCCACGAAGAGAAACAAGGCTCCTGTTGAAACACCATGGTTGAGCATTTGATAAAGCGCGCCCTGCATACCGAATTCCGTAAACGAAAAAAGCCCTAGCACAACAAAGCCCATGTGGCTGACGGATGAATACGCGACCAGTCGTTTCACGTCAGGCTGCACCATCGCCACCAGGGCGCCATAGATAATTCCGATAATTGCAAGCGCGATCATTAGCGGTGCAAACTTCCGAGACATCAGCGGAAAAAGTGCGAGGTTAAAACGCAGGAGCCCGTAGGTTCCCATCTTCAAAAGCACGCCGGCGAGAATTACCGATCCGGCCGTGGGCGCTTCGGTATGCGCATCAGGCAACCAGGTGTGCAGCGGGAATAGCGGCACTTTGATGCAGAACGCAAAAGCAAAGGCCAGAAACAGCCAGAACTCGGCGCGCTCACCCAAGAGCTTTCCACCGCTCATGGCGGCAAGAATCGTCGTATAGTCAAAGGTCCCGTAAAGGTAGTAGAGCGCGATGATACCGACCAACATCAGCAGGCTCCCAACCGCGGTGTATATGAAAAACTTCACGGCGGCATAGATTTTGCGCTCGCCGCCCCAGATACCAATCAGGAAAAACATCGGCACGAGCGACGCTTCAAAAAACAGGTAAAAGAGGAGGAGATCCAGAGACACGAAAACGCCGACCATTGCGCTCAACAGCAGCAGCAAAAACATGTAATAGGAAAGTTGCCGCGACTGAATTGACGTCCAACTCGAGAGGATCGCGATTGGCATCAGAAGCGTTGTCAGCAGCACCAGCCAGAGGCTGATGCCATCAACGCCCAGATGGTAGTGAGCGCCGATTGATCCAATCCAAAGCACGTCTTCAACGAAGCGAAAGTCTCTTGTGTCACCACCAATGCCGCGAATCAGCAACAGCGAAAGCGCAAAAACAACAACACTGAAACCGAGCGCGATCCATTTATAATTCGCCTCGCGCTTCGCAGGTAGAAAGCTATAGCCCACCGTCACCAGCGCGCCGATAACGGGCAAAAGAATGATCGCGGTTAGTAAGTGCAGTTGCATAAACTAGGGCACGAGTCGCAACGCGTGAACACCGTAATAAGCAAAGAAGCCGACTACTGCCAACGCGCCAAGCAGGATGATGGCCGCGTAGCCCCTTACAAACCCAGCCTGAAGATGGCGCACCAAACTGCCGGCCTCGGTCACAGTTTCACCGATGGCATGCAGGAAGCCATCAATGACACCGACATCGAATAGTTTCCAGAGTCCTTCCCGCGAGCCCACCTTGATCGGGTTGATAATGACTGCGTCGTAAATCTCATCGACGTAGTATTTGTTTTCGAGTATACGAGGCATCTGAAGCAGCGGACGCTTTTGGAAGATGACCCAGCCGATGGCAATTCCAAAGGCAGCAATAAGAACCGAGACTGCTGCCAGCAAGCGCTCCGAGCCGAGCTCCTCGGGCGAATGAGAAGCGCCGGCCTCAGCGTGTTCATCTAACGGAGCAAATGCCGGCGGGCCATCCACTGCCTGCGGAGGCGGTGATAGCCAGATAGGTTCGGCGCCCTCTCCGGCTGCGCTTGAGCCACCCGGTGTTTTTGCAACCACCGGTTCAAGCGTTCGCTCAATGTAATTTTCCGGATGCCCGCCAAGCAGGGAACTGAGGGCATAGGGCACACCGATGAGACCGCCAACGGTCGAGAGAATAGCCAGGAGAATCAGGGGCACTGTCATCGACCACGGTGATTCGTGAGGTTCGTGCGTGCCGTGTTCCTCGTGCGTATCCTCTTGAGTAGCCGCGACCACGTGAGCGTCGGCATGGCGTTCGCGAAAGCGCTCCGTGCCCCAGAAGGTCATTACCATCATCCGCGTCATGTAGACCGCGGTGAGCAGGGCCGTCAGTGCGGCGATGAACCAAAACGCCTTACTCCAAACCGGACTCGGCAAACCGAACGTTCCGGCGCTCCAGGTTTTCCAAAGAATCTCGTCCTTCGAAAAGAAACCCGCAAAGACAGGGATGCCCGAAATCGCCAACCACCCCGCAAGCATGGTCACAAAGGTGATGGGCATATATTTTCTGAGTCCGCCCATGCGTCGCATGTCCTGCTCGTGATGCAGGCCGTGAATTACCGACCCGGAGCCGAGGAAAAGAAGCGCTTTGAAAAATGCATGCGTGATGACGTGAAAGATTGCCGCTGCGAAGGCGCCTATGCCGCAGGCCAGAAACATGTAACCAAGCTGCGAGATCGTAGAGTAAGCGAGAACTTTCTTAATATCGTTTTGCGCCAATCCGATCGTGGCAGCAAACAATGCCGTTACCGCGCCGATGATAGCCACGATGAACATCGCTGTGGGCGCGTGGGTGTAAATAGTTGAGCAACGAACGATCATGTAGACGCCGGCAGTAACCATCGTCGCCGCGTGGATCAAAGCGGAGACAGGGGTGGGACCGGCCATGGCATCGGGTAGCCAGACGTATAGCGGAATCTGGGCGCTCTTGCCGATCGCGCCGATGAAGAGCAGAACAGCGACCGACGTCAGGCCCCCGGCGAAAAGTGTTCCCCACGCGAAGGCCTCCACTGGCCGGGCACCCAAGACATTGAATGCGCTCGCAACGCCGGTCCCGGGGTGATCGAAGAAGCTGATTGTTCCATTCCCTAAAGCGGACGTGAGGAAGAAAACAAGCATAATGCCCATCACGAAGCCCCAGTCGCCAACGCGGTTCGTGATGAACGCCTTCTTCGCCGCATCGCCTGCTTCTTTTCGATCGATGTAATAGCCAATAAGCAGGTACGAGCAGAGGCCCACGCCTTCCCAGCCAACAAACATCAGCAGGAAGTTGTCAGCCAAAACGAGTGTCAACATTGCAAACATGAAGAGGTTCAGAAACGCAAAGAAGCGATAGAACCCGCCGTCTTTATGCATATAGCCGACGGCAAACACGTGAATAAGAAAGCCGACAAACGTAACGAACAGCGCGTAGGTTCCGCTCAGACGGTCCATCGCCAGACCGAAGTCAGCACGAAACGCGCCGACCTGAATCCAGGTCCATAGGTGATCGAATACTGGTGTAGTAACGCCGGGTTCGTTCCAATGGAGTGCGCCGCCAGGCTTGAATGCGAGATAGAAAGCGATAAGTGTGGAAATGCCGACAGATCCACAGGCAATGAGGCCAATGAGTTTCTCACTTCGCAGGCGACGACCGATAAACCAATTGATCGCCGCACCGGCAAGCGGTGCGAAGATGATCAGACTTAATAAATTGTTTTCCACGAAAGCTTGTCAGTAACTGGTTTGATCTTGGTCTTTGGCCTTTGGCCTTTGGTCTTTGGCCTTGGGCGCTGATCTCTCTTGATTTTCCGTCGACGGCGTCTTACAAAGACCAAAGGCCCAAGACCAAAGACCAATTCTTTACAGTTTCAAAATACTAGCATCATCAACGTCGAGCGATTCACGATTCCGGAAGATAGTGATGATGATGCCGAGGCCTACAGCAGCCTCAGCCGCTGCCACCGTCATTACAATGAAAACGAAAAGCTGGCCCGTAACATCCTGATAGAAACTCGAAAAGGCAACAAATGTCAGATTCACGGCGTTGAGCATGAGTTCAATGCACATGAACATGGCGATGACATTGCGCTTGACGATCACGCCGACAGTGCCGATCGTAAAAAGCACGGCGGAGAGCGCGAGGTACCAGGAAAGTTGTGGGCCCATAGCGATTTATTCCTCCCGGCCCCGGTGCGATTGAAAATCAACACCGAGAAGGTGCGCCGCCTCGTCAGTTGTTTCCGTTTCCGTCACCGTCAGGTCGCCGATCGCGCGCGGATTAACAATGTCCATCGCTAAGACCTGTGCGCCAGGAACGACGCGCGCCGTAGCTGACAACAGCGTCGTCCGGCGCGCCAGAGACATCGCGCCGACAATGGCCATCAACAACAAGATCGACGTCACTTCAAAGGGCAGCAGATAACCGGTAAACAGTCCTTCGCCGATCGAATGTGTTAATCCTACATTCGAAATGCTTCCAGGCGGCTTGTCTTGGGAGGTTTGCACTGAATAGAGAATGAAAGCCGTTTCGGCAATCAGGATCGCCGCCATGCCGATGGCGACAGGGACCAGAAACCTTAGCCGCTTGCGCCGCGGTTCTGAGTGCTCGACGTTGAGCAGCATGATTACGAAGATCACAAGGACCATGATCGCACCCGCATAGACGATGACCTGCACCGCGGCGATAAAGGGCGCCGCCAGCGTGACGTAAAGAGACGCCAGCGCGATGAACACGCCGATCAGTGAAATCGCGCTGTAAAGCGGATTCCTCTGCGACACCATGGCAATCGCGCAACCGATGGCCAGTCCGGCGAAGACTATGAATAGAAGCGTGGTCATCCGAAGATCAGTAAATGGTGAATCGTGAATAGTAAATAGTCCGCAGAATTGCTTTGGCCGGCATCAGGCATTCTTTGGATGTCGAAAAGCATTCGCTGGCATTGCAGGCACCTATTTACTATTCACTATTTACTATTGACCGCCTTTCAGGAACACAAACGTCGCGGTCAAAACAATATTGAGAATTGCGGCCGGCAGCAGAAACTTCCAGCCAAAATCCATCAATTGATCAAAACGAAATCGTGGCAGTGTGCCGCGCAGCCAAATGTAAAAAAACAGAAAGACCAGTATCTTGGCAAAAAAGCCGAGAACACTGACGAGCGCGAAAAGAATAGTGCCGCGACCAAACAGATATCCGGCAAATGGAACGTTCCAGCCGCCCCAGAATAACGTCGTCGCCAACATCGATACGGTGATCATGTTGATGTATTCGGCGTTGAAAAAGAGTAGAAACTTGATCGAGCTGTATTCGGTGTGAAATCCCGCGACGAGTTCCGTTTCGGCTTCCGGTAAATCAAACGGGACACGATTGGTTTCCGCGATGGCGGCTATCAGGTAAAGAATGAATCCGAGTGGCTGATACATGATATTCCATTGCATGCCGTACCAGCCTGACTGCTGTTCTACGATATTGTAGATGTCGAGCGTGCCGCAGATCAGAATCACGCCGATGAGCGACAAGCCCAACGCAAGTTCATACGAGATCATTTGCGCGGACGAGCGCAACCCGCCCATCAAACTGTATTTGTTGTTTGACGACCAGCCGGCCAGGGCGATTCCGTAAACGCCAACCGAAGTCACACCAAGCACATAAAGCAACGCCACATCGAAACGCGCAAGCACGAGTTGAATCGTGCCGATGAAAGGAAGCGTGACTGTCGGCCCAAACGGGTAGATTATGATGGCCATGATGGCGGTGACCACGGCAATGACGGGCGCGAGGAGAAAGACAAATCGGGTTGACTGATCCGGAACCAGATCCTCTTTCATCATTGTCTTGATGAAGTCGGCAAAGGGTTGCAGGATTCCGCCATAACCCACGCGGTTTGGCCCCAGGCGCCCCTGAATGAATGCCAGCACGCGCCGTTCGGCGAGCACGGTTGCCGCGACCAGCAACATGATCACCAGAAAGGCAATCGTTATAGCGACGATCACGAGCAGTGAATGAATATAAGGATTGGTCAAGTCCATTATCGGTTAATAGTGCGTCGTAAATCGTCAATAGTGAATCATGAATTCAACTTGGAAGTGCAACGGAAGACCTTTTTCACAATTGATGTTGTTAACTTTTATTAATACCTGGCTTCTGCCAGGTGATTGCAGCCCAGGCAGAACTGAGAAACCGTTTAAATGATTTCAGAATTAGTTGCGAATCTCCGTTCCTGGCTGAAGCCAGGTGTTAATTAGAGAAGTACCACAACCCTTCCGGCTGAATATGCAATTGCACTTCAAACTTGAATCACCTCGTGAACAATAAATAAAGACTTGCACTCCGAGGGCGCCTCTATTCACCATTCACTATTTACTTGCCCACAGCCACCTCTTCGCGAAGGTCCGCATCAACCGTAATTTGATACAGCGGCGACACTCGTACAGTTTCAGGCCGCGGGTTACCCGCGGCGAGCAAATGAAACTGCGGCACCTTGTCAGTTAGGGTTCCAATCTTGAAAAGTTCGTGGCCGACCTTAGGCGTACCGGTAAGTTTATCTCCCGCAACTGGCAGCGCCTCAACAGCTTCACGAAGCGCGATCACTTCCGAAGTGAGATCACGCTGCTCGGCAATCGGGTATCTTGCCTGTACCGGATTGGACTCATCCTTAAGCACTGGATAACGCATATTCGCATATGGGGAAATGCGTTCAGCGATCTCGCGGAAAACCGCACTCGCTGAAAATTCGAACTTAAAATCCATTCCCAGCTCGAGAGCCAATTGCGCGGTAATCATCCAGTCAGACTTCGATTGATGCAGCGGCGGAATCGACTGACGCACGCGCTGCACAAAGCCATCGTTGTTTGTATACGTACCGTCAATCTCTGCAAACGAGGCCGCAGGCAACACGACGTCGGCGAACGCTGTCGTCTGAGTTTCAAAAAGTTCCTGAACGACCAGGAAGTCCAATCTACGGAGAGCGTCTTCACGACCCTGCAACTGTTCGGGCAGAAAACTTCCCGCCAGGTATATCGCGCGAATAGTATCGCCGGCGCTGTCGAGCACCTGCGCCACATTCATTGCGCCGTCCATTAATCCCACGTCGTGCGCGCCAACACTGTTGTTGTAAAGCGGCAGGGGATGCAGTAGCACACGACGCCCTTCAGCACGCAAGGCGTAAGGCAATTGTGCCAGGACAGCTTGGGCCATGGCGCCTAACTGGCCCGCAAACATGATTACGAGATCGCCCTGGGTTTCTGCAATCGTTTGTCTCAGTGTCGGAATTTCACTCGCTTCGATGCCAAGCTTTTCCGTTGTCAGCGTGTCGTTTGAATTGCTCGCGAGAGCCAACACCGCCGCCTCTTCAGCTCCGGGTCGAATATGAATGAATTGCGCTGCCTGCTCGACTAATCTGATGGGCGTGCTATTGATGACAATCAGCCTGGCGCCGCCGTTGCGAACGGCCTGGCGAATCTGTTTACCGGTCAGCGGTTGCAGTTCTTCGGGCTCGCCGCCAATTAAGAGAATAGTTTTCGCGTAACGAATATCGCGATGCGTTGCTAAGGGAGCGCCAAGGTTGTCGAAGAATGGTTTCAGGTTATGCGAATCCGTGCAGGTGTAGTTGTTAGTGCCAACCAACTCCGTCGCGAACTTTCGCAGCAGGTAATTTGCTTCGTTGGTGATCCGGGGGCTGCCAATTACCCCGAGCGCGTCGGGCCCATGCTCATCGACAACTGCGTCGAGCTTCTGCGCAACGTATCGAATCGCCTCATCCCAGGTTGCCGGAATTAGCTTTCCGTCTTTCTTATAGCGAATCATTGGCGTGCGAATGCGCTCTTCATGGTTCACGAAAGGGTGCCCAAAGCGGCCTTTAATACAGAGAAACTCGCCATTGTGACCATTGACGTAGCGATCGCGCGCTACAATGCGCATCAACTCGCCACCACGCGAACCGAGCGACATCTGGCAGCCATCAGAACAGTAAGTGCAGGTGGAAATCGTCTGCGCCAACTCCCAGGGACGCGCCTGGTGACGATAGGTTGCGTCCAGTAGCGTGCCGGTTGGGCAAACTTCAATGCAGTTGCCACACTGCGAACAATCGAGCCAGCCTCCATAGGTCCCAATCACGGTATTTGCGCCGCGTCCGCCGGCTTCAATCGCGTCCTCGCCCATCCACTCATCGCAAACGCGCGTGCAGCGCTTGCAGAGGATGCAGCGCTGTGAATCGTTTGCCACGATCGGCGAAAGGTACTTCTCGGGATAATAGTTTTTCTTCTCAGTGAAGCGTTCTTCGAGTCCGCCCCAATCGAAGGTCATTTCCTGCAACTCACACTCACCACCGCGATCGCAGACGGGACAATCAAGCGGATGATTGGCAAGCAGAAACTCAAGCATCGAGCGTTGGGCCTTCTCGATCTCATCGCCTTGCGTGGTCACTACCATGCCGTCGGTGCAGATAATCGTGCAGGAAGTTTGCAACTTCGGCATCTTTTCGATCCGCACCAGACACATACGACATGAAGCCTGCAGCGCAAGATCGGCGTAATAGCAGAAGGATGGAATATCGAAAGCTTTGTCGCGGCAGACGTCAATGAGCCGCGCGCCTTTGGGCACTTGAAACTCCTGGCCGTTAATAATGACTTTGATTGCTTCAGTTGACATTCTTTGAACCGTTTACTTATTCGTCCCTCGAGATATATTTCTCCACCGCGTTAACAAGGGCGTTAATTCGTTCATCAGTTTCCGCAAACTCTCGCTCGTGCAACTCCGCAATTGCCAGTAATGAGGCAATGGATTCCTCATGCCTCGTCATCCGAACGTCGGCTTTGGCTTGGTTTTCCGCGAAAACGCCCTGTTGCTCAATAACCGTACCCAGCAAATTCTTAAAGCGCAGAAACTCTTCTTCGGTCATGCAGTTCTCCTTTCACCCATTGGGCTGCTCAATTTCGGCCGTTACAGCTATTTGGCGCTACCGCTGCCTTCCTAAACATCGACAGTCTGCTTCCGATTCGTACCCACCAGGTGCTTCTTGAAATCGTCGGGGAATCTCTTGATCGCCGACTGAATCGGCCACGCCGCTGCATCGCCCAAAGGGCAAAACGATTTACCCTCGATATTGTCACAAAGATCCAGCATGAGTTGCGCATCTTCGGGTCGTCCGCCGCCATCTGCTACGCGCTTGAACACTTTAACCAGCCAGTCCGTTCCTTCGCGACAGGGTGTGCACCAGCCGCATGATTCGTGTTTGTAAAACTCAGTCAGGTTTTTTGTAGACTCAAAGATATCCACACTCTCGTCCATCACGATGAAGCCGCCTGAACCAACACTCGATCCGCCAGCCACGAGTCCTTCATAGTCCATACGCACATCTTTGCCCATGATCTGATCCGCACGCATGATGTAAACCGAAGAGCCGCCCGGAATCACAGCTTTGAGTTTCGCTCCGTGGCGCATCCCGCCACAGTCTTCCATGATGAACTTTTCCATGTCGTCGTAGCCCATTGGAAGCTCGTAAACACCGGGGCGATTTACGTGGCCGGAAACGGACCAGAGCTTGGTGCCGCCACTCTTTTCCGTACCGAGTTTCTGGTAAGCCTCGCCACCCATCTTGATGATGTCAGGTACCGCCGTCAGGGTCTCGACGTTGTTAACAACCGTCGGACTCGCATATAGGCCGGAAACGGCAGGGAAGGGAGGCTTCATACGCGGGTGGCCGCGCATTCCTTCAAGTGAACTCAAGAGCGCCGTTTCCTCGCCGCAGATATAAGCGCCGGCGCCCGTATGCGTGTAGATCTCGGATGAGAAATTTGAGTCGAGAATATTATTGCCTAGCAGTCCCGCAACCCGCGCTTCGCCGAGCGCGCGTTCCATGATCTCGATCAGGTACCGGTATTCGCCGCGCGTGTAGATGTAGTTCACTTTGGCGCCCAGGGCGTAAGCGGCGATCAGTATTCCTTCAATCAGCATGTGTGGATCGCGTTCCATCAGGTAGCGATCCTTGAAGGTTCCTGGCTCGGATTCGTCCGCGTTGCAGACGACGTACTTCTCTTTAGGGGAATCTTTCGGCACGAAACTCCACTTCATGCCGGTGGGAAAGCCGGCGCCGCCGCGGCCGCGCAAAGCAGACTTCTTTACATCATTGATCACCTCATCGGGCGACAGTCCGGACAATACCTTCTTCAACGCTTCGTATCCGCCGTGTTTGCGATACACGTCGAGAGACGTCGAGTTGTCGAGATGCACTCGAGCGAGCTGAAGCGGTTCACATCCGATGGCGCCGATAAACATAAGCTTCGCGGCTTCGCCGCTTGATGTGCGGAAAGGCTTGGCCTTTCCGCACAAACTCAAAGAAAAAGGGACTCCGGAAAGGCAGAGCCTTTCCGCACATCAAGCGGCAGAGCCGCACTCAAGGCAACGAATCGAGAATCTGATCCACTTTTTCCGTCGTCAGGTTCTCGTGGTAATCAAAACCGATCTGAAACATCGGTGCCGTGCCGCACGAGCCAAGACATTCGACCAGCGAAAGTGTAAAGCGTCCATCGGCGGTCGTTTCACCAGGCTTGATGCCCAGCCGCTCGCAAATATGATCAGTAATCTTCGGCTCTCCCATGATTTTGCATGAGAGTGTTTTACAAATCTGAATGTGATACTTGCCAACCGGCCTGGTGTGCAGCATCGAATAAAACGTAGCTACTTCCCAGATGTCGGTAATTCTCAGGCTCAAACGCTTCGCGAGATAAGCGACTCCCAGTGAATCCAAATAGCCGCGCTCGCGCTGCACAATGAACATCAGCGGCAGAATTGCAGAACGCTTCACCGGATACTTAGCCAGGTGCCAATCGATCTCTGCTTCCACCTCGGATGAAAATGTTGCAACCTCGTCGCCGATATTCACTGGCTGAGAGAGGGGTTGAATCTGTACTGGCTGAGTACTCATTACTGTTTTGATCTTGGTCTTTTGGACTTTGGCCTTTGGTCTTAGGTCTTTGAGCGCGGAGCTGCCAAATTTGCTTTCATTCGAAAGTCGTCAAAGTCCGAAGACCCAAGACCTAAGACCAAAGGCCAAAGTCCGTGTCACCGATCTATCTCTCCTAACACGATATCCAACGATCCGATGATCGCGACGATGTCTGCAATCATTGCGCCTTCAGACATATGCGGCAACGCGGAGAGATTTACAAAACTGGGTCCGCGGAAATGCACACGCGCGGGCTTTGGTCCACCGTCAGATTTCACATAGACCCCAAGTTCACCTTTGGACGCTTCGATTGGTTGATAGACTTCGCCCGCTGGGACGTCAAACCCTTCAGCCACAATCAGGAAGTGATGGATCAAAGCGTCCATGTGTGTCTTCATCGCTTCGCGATCAGGCAATACAACCTTCGGCGCGTCAGCCTTCACCGGTCCTGGCTTCAACCTCGCGAGCGCCTGCGCCACTATCTTGTGCGACTCCTTCATCTCGCGCATGCGTACGAGGTAACGCGCCCAGACGTCGCAATCCTGCTCAGTCGGAATCTCGAAGTCGTATTTCTCATAACCGGTATAGGGATTGGCGCGACGAATATCCAGGTTGACTCCGCTGCCCCGCAGACATGGACCGGAAAGTCCCCAGTCGATCGCGTCTTCCGCGCTGATTACCCCGACACCCTGGGTGCGCTTCTGAAAAATCCTATTCCCGGTAAGCAGGGTATGAAACTCATCAACTGACTTAAGGAAACCGTCCTGGAACTGCTGCACGCGGCGTTCAAAGCCCGAGGGCAAATCCATCATTAGTCCGCCGATACGGAAATAAGACGGCGTAAGTCGTCCTCCGGAAGCTGCTTCGATCAGGTTGAGAATCTTCTCCCGCTCGCGGAAGCAATAGAAGAAAACGGTCATCGCGCCGATGTCGAGTGCGTGGGTGCCGAGCCAAACGAGATGCGAAGCGATGCGCTGGAGTTCGCACATCAACACTCTTATAGTTTGCGCGCGTTCGGGAATCTCCAGCCCAAGGAGCTTCTCAACCGCCATCACGTAAGCCAGGTTGTTGCCGAGCGGATTGAGGTAGTCCATCCGATCGGTGATTACGATCCCCTGCTGATACTTCTTATACTCAAAGAGCTTCTCCATGCCCGTGTGGAGATAGCCGATGTCTGGGGTGGCCTTAACTACCATTTCACCGTCCAGCACGAGCTCGAGTCTCAGCACGCCGTGTGTAGACGGATGCTGTGGACCCATCGAGATAGTCATCTGGGTATCCAGCGGGCGATCGACTATCTCAAACTGCGGTGGAATGTTTACGGCGGAACTCATAAATTCAGTGAAAAGTGAAAAGTGAAAAGGAAGGCCTCTTATTCACGACTTATTCACTCTTAACTCTCATTCTTTACTCTTCACTTTTTACTCTTTACTTTTCACCATTCACTACTTCAGGCTGTACGGCTCATAGCCACGCAGAGGAAAATCCTTGCGCAGTGCATGGCCCTGCCAGTCGTCGGGTAAAAGTATTCTTCGTAAATCCGGATGCCCGTCGAAAATTATGCCAAAGAGATCAAAGGTTTCGCGTTCATGCCAGTTTGCCGTACGCCAGACCCCCGTGACTGTCGGCACATGCACGTCGGTTTCGTCAAGGACAACTTTCAAGCGGAGCCGATGATGCTTTGTCGTCGAGAAGAGATGATAATTGACTTCAAAGCGCGGCTCTTCTTCAACGCCACGATCAACTCCGCAGAGGTCGGCGAGGAAATCAAACTTGGCATCCGAGTTCGACTTCAAGGCAGTGCATACGTCAACAATGTGTACGCGAGGCACGATTGCGGTTACTTCGCCATGCGCCTCGACAATCTGAGTCACCCAGTGGCTGTGTTCACGCTGTAACGCCGTCACCAATTGGGACGGCGTCAGTTTCTGTTCTGGATTTACGGCCGGCTCCGGCAAGATGCTCTCGTTGTTTGCCCCTGTGGTCATGAAACAATTTGCGCGCGGCGTTGTTATGACGATCGGCGTCGTTCATGTCGCGAAGCAATAGAATATGGTCGCGATTCAGGAAAGACATCCTGCTTAAAGGTTGACCCGTCAGTGATCGGCAGCGTACCGGGCTTCAACGCGCTGCGTGCTTCCGCTTCCGGCACGTCCCGGCGATCTCGTGACGACTCTTTCATCACCTTGTCCTGCAACATCATCACCGCGTGAATCAGCATCTCCGGACGCGGCGGACATCCGGGAATGTAAACATCCACTGGCACAATCTTATCGACGCCCTGGACGATTGCGTAGTTATCAAATACACCGCCGGAAGTCGCACAGGCTCCCATGGAGATAACCCACTTGGGCTCGGGCATCTGATCGTAAATGCGACGCAGGACGGGCGCCATTTTTCTGGCGACGCGACCGGAAACAATCATCACGTCGGCTTGTCGCGGACTGGCGCGAAAAACTTCAGAGCCAAAACGTGCCAGGTCATTGCGCGAGGACGTTGCATTCATCATCTCGATCGCGCAGCAAGCGAGACCAAACGTTGCCGGCCAGAGCGATGACTTGCGCGCCCAGTTGATCAACGAGTCGAGCCGCGTGGTCAGCACCTCCGGCAAAGCTTCGGCAATAATGTTCTCGAGTCCCATCTAATCCTTAAATGCAAATTGCTAAGCGGCAGTTCGCTTCTGAAATTTGCGCTTTTCCATGTCCGCCAGCAGCCGTGCTTCGGCTTCGGCTTCCCGGCGGGCGGTCTCGCCCCAATCGAAAGCGCCCTTCTTGATTACGTAGACGTAACCGGCAAGAAGGAGCGCCACAAAAACCATCATTTCCACATAAACCAACGTGCGCAAACCATAAGCAGGACTGGCCAGCGTTTTGAAGACGACAGCCCAGGGCACGAGGAAAATGACCTCAATATCAAACAGAATGAAGATCATTGCGATCAAATAAAACTTCACCGAAAAACGTTCGCGTGCCGTGCCGACCGGATCCATGCCGCACTCATAGGGCATCATCTTTGTTCGCGTTTGCTTTCGTTGTCCCACAAACTGCGAAAGGATAATGTTGCCGACCGCGAAGCCGCCGGCGACGATGAACATCAGCAGGATAGGCAGATAGTCGTAAAGACGAAACGGCATTGTGGCTGCGCCCTCTACGGATCAGATCGATGCGCGCCTGACTCCTTTGTTAGGTCAGACGAGATCACTCGAGTTCTCTTAGCATTGCTCGAGTTCGATCTAGATTGAGAATCATTGTACAAGCCGAATCGTAGTCGAAGTGATCTGGGGTGTCAAGCAACGTTGTCTTTCAGTAATTGTCGAAAAAATTGGTAATTGACCCTGCAAAAATGGCTGTGTTAACTTCGATTGAGCTTCCCGACAACGGCCTGGGCTTTGGCTCGCGAATCCGACTTCTGCTTATTCAAAAACTGTGATAACTGGCTTCAATACTGACATCGAGTACGGCGGCGTTGTCTATCATGTGCAAACGGAAGATAAGGGTCTCGATTCCCCTTTGATCCTCTCGCTCGTTTACTCGGGCGGCGCGATTCTGGCGAGCAAGCGTTCGCGCTACGAAGATTTGATAGCCGCGGGCTTTGATGAGGCCGTGCTCGCGCAACGTCTGAAGCGACAGCATCGATTGATTTGCGCCGCTATCAACGCCGGCCGGCTGGAAGAATTGAAACGCATGGGTACGCGGGTGGAAGCTGAGGCAACGCACCACGATGCGATAGAGACAGCCCCCCTTGCCACTGAAACACCGGAACTTAAAGAAATTAACGAGGAGATCGCGCCACAGGCAGTTGCCGAAGCGGAAACTCTCAACGAAGACACGGTGGAGATAGTTTCGCCAGCTGCCGATACGCCTGTTGTTACCGACGAGACCCTTGATGTTACGGAAGCTCCGTCAGAACGACGAGTAGGACCTCGCAGCCGACGGCGCTCGGACGATCGCGCGAAGGATTTGGCCCACACGGCTTATGACTCGCGGAGTCAGTCGCCTCTGGAAGAAGTTGTCAAAACGGAGACAGGTCTCGTCGTTACGGTTCTGGATGACGACGAGTTTCGCGCCGGTGAGTCTTTCATCATTCGTATCCTCGTGGAAGATCGATCCGGAAAGAAGGAAAAGCCGTTGATGGGTGTGACGGTTTCAGTGAAGATACTCGGCACGACTTTCCGGCCGCAGATATATTCCGTGAAAACTGAACGTGATGGCATGGCCGCCATTTCAACCACGATGCCCACTTTTACTTCAGGCCGCGCCGCGGTTTTAATTCGGGTAGTCGCGAAGGATCAGACAGCGGAAGTGCGTCGCGTCATTCATCCTGCCCAGGCGAGGTGAGCCAACGCTTGCTTATTCAGATTAACGGCGAAGCTCTGGAAGTGAAGGAAAACATATCCCTTCCGGAACTTATTGCGAGTTTGAAGCTAAAGCCTGAGCAGGTGGCCATCGAACTAAACGAGGAGGTGGTTCGCCGCGCACAGTGGGAATCGACGACTCTCGAGGAAGCTGACAAAGTTGAGATCGTGCATTTTGTCGGCGGCGGCTAAAACAGCAGGCAGTAGGCAGACGGCAGTAGGCAGCCTATAATTAATTCATGTCAACAGCAGCAGCAGTGCAAACAGATCGCTTCGAAATTGGCGGTCGCAGTTTTACTTCGCGACTAATCATCGGCACGGGAAAATATCGGACTTTTGACGAGATGAAAACCGCGCATCGAGCGTCGGGCGCGGAGATGGTTACGGTCGCGGTTAGACGTGTGCCGCTCGATCGCAGCAGCGAATCATTCCTCGATCATCTTGACCCGGCACTGACAATACTCCCAAACACTGCCGGCTGCTACACCGCCGAAGAAGCAATCCGCACTGCACGCCTCGCGCGCGAAGCTCTTGGAACTGATCTGCTCAAGCTTGAGGTGATTGGCGACCAAACAACCCTTTTCCCCGACAACGAACAAACGCTCGAGGCTGCTCGTGTCTTAGTGAGGGAAGGTTTTGTTGTTCTGCCCTATTTCACTGATGACTTGATCATGGCAAAGAAGTTGTTGGATGCCGGTTGTCCGGCCATTATGCCGCTGGCGGCGCCGATAGGATCAGGGCTCGGCGTTCAAAACCCGGCGAACCTACGCATCATGCGCGAACAACTTCCGAATGCAACAATAATTGTCGATGCGGGTGTCGGAACAGCGAGCGACGCAGCTATAGCGATGGAGTTAGGCGCGGATGCGGTGCTGATGAATACGGCGATCGCCGAAGCTAAAGACTCAGCAAAGATGGCCGAAGCGATGAAGCTCGCCATAGAGGCAGGACGCCTCGCCTACGTCGCTGGGCGCATGCCGAAACGCCTGTACGCCAGCGCGTCGAGTCCAACCTTAGGGATTGTTCGCTGAAAATGCGATAGCGCTTTAAAAACAGTGAAAAATAAAATCAAGCGTCGGCCTTAATCAAGCCCGATCTGTCGTGTCTCAATAAGCTTGTTCATTTTCATCTTGAGTCTTAGGCGCGCCGCTCTCACTCTGGGAAGACTAATATGAAGTACCTTGGCGATATCCTCAGTCGAGCGTCCTTCAACGAAAAGTTTAAGCATTTCACTTTCCCGCGAATCGAATCGCTTACGTCTTATAGGTCCTGCACTTCGTGCTACGGATGAGGCTTTGTCAGAACGGTTAAAGACATTCTCCTGTCTGCCTATGGCGTAACCAGCCTCAGCAAGCTCTTTGTCACAGAGTTCTTCAATTCTGTCGGCGAGAGATACCAAAGTAGCTTCGGTATTTTGTTGGGATGCCGCAATGTCAAGTTCGCGAAGAATCTTCAAAGCATGCGCTTGCTCCTCCGCAGTAAACTCGGTCGCTGGATATTCCTCGCCGTAAGTGACCTCGATTTGTGAAAAATCCAGATGATGCGATAGCAATCGCATTGCATAAAACGCAGCATTAATCTCGTTCACTTGTGCCATCTTTTTACCTCACTTCAGTCAGGGGTCAATAATATCAAATTTTGAGCGGGCAAGCTTCTGAATTATGAACTCTTCTGCCAGAGGGTTTGCGCGGTGTTTTACCGGAACTGTACTTAAGATGCCGCGTACAAGTGAATAAGGAATGAGGTAAAGCAAGGGCTTAAGATCGGCAATTTGGGCCAAGCGCACTTTGTCGAAGATTTCTAAGCGCTGCTCGTCGCTGATCTCTCCTTTGGTGTGCTTGAAGTTAGCACCCCGTCTCAAACCCGCTCTATTCTGCTTGATTTTCGCGCTGTGTTTATCGCCGTTCGCGATGTCTTTCAAAAGGCTATCATAAATCTCCTGAGGGCTGGACGAGGGTGGGTTGGGACGATATGGCGCCAGAATATTGCTAGCACCAAATATGGCTGAGCACCAGACATAATGTAGCTCGCCATAATAGGTCTGATTCAGGTGGTAAGCCAGCAGCGTGTTAGTCGAATAAAGTAAAAGAGGATCTGGCATGATCTCCCAAATGATCAAGTGAGACTCGAAAGCGTCTGGAGGATGCCAAACTTGCGACCGTTGCATTCTAAGATTATTTCCGGGAAAGGCAACGTTGTTTTAGGACAAGGTCGATTGTCAATAATTCCCGCACAAACCTCTCGATTGACCGAAAACGTTATCGGTACTCTGTAGAGACAGTCGAAGGCCTTGGCCATATGTCTACGTGAGCTTATTGCTTCTCTCCAGAACCTCTGAGGTGCCTGGTTGTCTGTTCTGTGACGCTGAAGCCGGACGGGATGAACTCGGTTGTGTCCGCCGGACGCAGGGATTGAGGGTTCAGATCTCGCTCCAGGCTGTTCGGCGCGCTCTCCGAAGTCTTTCTGGCAATTTCTACGAGTTTCTTGCTCACGAACAGGCCGTTTATTATGAGTGATATTCCGACGAACAGTGGTATCACTCCGGCAATCCATAGACGACTGAGAATCTGCGCGGAGTTTGGCGTGACGTTGCCGCTTAGAATAATCCCCTGCATAAAGACATAGAGAAAAATCGCTATACCAATGCCGACAGTGCCGGTGATTACGCCGCCTTTGATTTCGTCGTAACGTAGCTTTATCTCCGGCGTGATGCCGCGCTGCCGTTCAATCTCTTCTTTGCGTCTTTTGCTCTCCTCCTGAGACTGAACCACATCTGCGACCCAGTTCTTGCCACAATCGGACTTCTCGACTGTCTCTCGAGTGTCGACTACCTGCCGTACAGCAAATAAATTTGCGCCGCACAGTTTACAGAATCTCAGCTCGTCGCTTTGAGTAGTGCCACATTTCGGGCAAAACATAGAATCCTCCTGTCAGGACTTTGCTTCAGGATACGACAATCATACCCTCCGTGTTCTCGTTTTCGGTCTCAGCGCCTGCTGGTCGGGTTCAATTTGAAGACCTTTGGTAACTCGGGCATTGCCACCAGGGAAACTCTAAGCCGTCCCGCAAGATCATAGCGCCAGTTCAATTCGCTCTTGCTCGCGCATAACCCGGTTACCCAGATCGGTGATTGAAATCGTTGGATACTCTCCTGAGCTGACGTGCAAACAACGCCCGGCACACAACGCATCTATGTAAAGCAGGATATCGTCTTGCTTCATGTCTTTCAGCAAACCATAAGTTGATAGTCCGTTGAGATGGGCCTGCATAACATTTTTCGCTGCCGAGCCGCGTAATGTTGCGGCGAGCATGTTCTTTCCGAAACGTCCTTTCATGCGCGAAGCGCAAGCCAAAATCTTTCGCACGCGCAGGTTTTCCTCGTCGGTTAGAGCGCGAGGAGCCGCCGGTTCAGAAATTGCCGTTTGATTTTTCCGATTCCGTCTCGGAGTCCGCACCTCACTTAAAATGTCCGCGCCGGCAAGCGGCGTTCGCGCGGCGCTATGCGGCACGCAGTTTCCGCAGGTGCCGCACTGCCGCGCGTGATGTCGATCGCCAAAGTAATCGAGTATGTGGGCGCGATAGCAATATTCGCTGTAGCAGAACTCGATTATCTCGCGCAGCTTACGCCGTTCCAGCGCAGCACGACGTTCGATGTCGCCTGGCGTGACGCGCAGCTTGGTGACCGGAACGCTGTCAAGCATGACGATACCCCGAGTGCGACGCCGTGCGTTGATGGTGGTTGAGTCCTGGCGAGCTAATGCCTGCGAGACGAGTGCTCCACTCGCGCCGCCCGGCCGGGTACCACCAACGCGCATGTTCCCAGGGTTCACATTCCAGGGAGGATTGGCGGCCCTTCCGCCGCTGCCGGTGTTAGCAATGCGTTGCAGGTGGCCTGCGCGTTCGAGTAGATAAAGAGCTGACTGGACTGCCATCTCGTTTCGCAGGCCGGCACGCTTCCCAATTTCGCCAGCCGACAGCTCTATGCATTTGAGCCCGGTTGATACCAGTGCGTTGTATACGTCTCGAACAAGTTCGACGCTGGGATATGATCCCTCAATGAAAAAGTCGTGCGTGTTCTTGTCGGCATAATTGAATAGCAGCACACAGGACGATACCAGGCCGTCGCGTCCGGCGCGGCCAATCTCCTGATAGTAGGCCTCGATCGATCCGGGCATCTGGTAGTGGGCAACAAAACGTATATCAGGCTTATCGATGCCCATGCCAAAGGCGTTCGTCGCGACAATCATTTGTGTGCGACCCGTCATGAAGTCTTCCTGCGCTTTCACGCGCGCCGAGTCGCCCATGCCGGCATGGTAGGCTGACACGCTTAATCCCTGTCCCTGTAATTCCAGGGCAACCTGTTCCACCGCCTTACGTGTCGCCGCATAGATGATTCCCGACCCTTCATGCGTCTTTGCGAGACGCTTGATGCGCGCTATTTTTTCGCGCTCTTTTTCTGTGTGCACGACGTCAATGGTTAGATTCGGACGGTCGAAGCCGCTGACGAACGTTTCGGGCCTGGTCAGGCCGAGTTGCTGAATTATGTCCGACCGAACGTAAGGCGTAGCCGTTGCCGTGAGGGCAACGGTTTGCGGGCCATGTCCGGCAGCATTAAGGGCCCCGACCACTCCTTTCAAACGCAGATAATCCGGACGGAAGTCGTGGCCCCAGGTTGAAATGCAATGGGCTTCATCAACGGCGAAGAGCGAGACGTTAATGGACTTTAGTGCTTCGAGAAAGCGGCTGCTGCGAAACCGCTCCGGAGCTACGTAGACGAGCTTGAAGCGCCCCTGGCGCAGAGCATCGATGCGTGCCCACTGTTCCCGCTCGCCGAGAGAGCTATTTATGAACGTTGCCGGGAGGTCGCGTGCTCTCAGGGCGTCCACCTGGTCTTTCATGAGCGCAATTAACGGGGAGACAACAAGGGTCGCGCCACTAAACATCATGGCGGGGAGTTGGTAGCAGAGAGACTTGCCGCTGCCGGTGGGCATTACTACGACGGAGTCTTTGCCTGCGAGAATTGCCGCGATCACTTCACGCTGTCCTTCGCGGAAGTCAGAGAATCCGAAGTGCTCGCGGAGTGATGTGAGCGCATCGGCAATGGAATGCATGCGCGGAGTCTAAGCGGTTCGAATCCCGGCTAGCAAGTTGTAGCACTGTTGTAGTAGGCAGCGGCACTTGCAAGTGTTTTAGTATTCAATGTAAGTCCGAGTACAAAGTTCGCCGCGAAAGTTTGCGCCAGGAATTCGATTTGGACAAGAGACAGCCGGGAGAATCTGCCCTAACTACCATGTTCTTCTGATGGGATGCGCTTCGGTGTTGAAAACTACTTTGTCGAAGTCGAGGGTCGCAGGCGGTGCGAACAGCAGGTAAAAATATTTGAAGGTCTCGGCAAAGAGGAAGCTTTGCATGGAATCGGATTGTTCTTTGGTTAAGACATTCTTTAGCGCCGCGTAACCTTCGTCGGTGCGGCAATACTTCACGAAATCCTCAAAAATCAGCCGGCCCTGTTGGCGATAGGCTGCGGCACTTGCCAATCGACTGGGTGCGAGAAGACCTCGCCCCGCTCGGGCGCCGCGAGGGTTCACGCCGCGGCTAATCGAAGACGAAGATTGCGGGCGAGATAACCGTGACCTCGGGGTCGCGTAATGATGAAGATAATAAGTCGACTCGACGATCTCCGGCCGCAGTGGATATCCGGGTGAGACCACTTCCCATGTCCGGTAATTAATTTCTTCCGGCTCAATGCCGTAGTGCCGCCACATCTTCTGGGAAGACACTTGCAAACGCGCTGCGCGCTCGAGGTCTCCGGAAAGAGCGAGCACCGCAGGAAAGAAAGCATCCAGTGCGCCGTAGGTGCTTGTGGTCCGCACTCCGGTATTCATGTCCGCATGACCATACCAAAGCTCCGGCTCATAGCGCCGCGCCTGCCGATCAAACTCGTCAGCCAGATACTTATTTATCGCGGCAATGCTGTCGAGCCACATCCGCTTACAATCCTGATCGTCAAACAGCAGCCAGCACTTCAGCAGATACTCATAATAACTATCGATGGCGCCGCTGATGTGGCTATCGGTATTTGTCCATTTACCTGTCTCGACGTTGATCCAGGTGCCAACCAGGCCGATGGGTGAACGGCGTTTATAGATTTCAACCAGCGCGCGCTTGGCCTTCTCATAAAAGACAGGCCGGCGCGTAAGTTTGCTCAAGGTCCCAAACTCAATCAACAAGGTACCGGCTTCGGCCGGATTCGTTTCGGCGCCGCGTACCTTGCCCGTTTTCAGGTTCACGAACCTGTAGGGCAGGCCAGTGGGCGAATCGAAAACAGGCAGCAGCCTGTTGCCCAAATCCTCAGCCAGAGTCAGCAGTTGCTTGTCGCCGGTGAGTTGGCAACTCGAGAGCAGTCCACCTAAGAGACGAATGGTGCTCTCGAAATTCTGAACCTCGATGTCCTTATCGAAGGAAAGATTTTGGGTGATGTATTTTCGGGTGGTCTCGGCTTCGTCTTTCAACCCCATCAGAATCATCGTGTCGAGCGCATCGACCGGCGTCATCAGGAGCGGCTGCGCATACCAATCGTGATGGCTCTTGCTGAGAGGCTTGAGGTCGTCGTGCCCCCAGGCGTATTTCTTGTAGCCGCGCCAGGCGTGCAGAAATTCCGCCCGCACTTGCGTCGCGAGTTGTTGGCTGTTTTGTTGGCGCGTGGGAGGGGACTGCTGAGCTGACACATTGAACGCGGCGGGAATAATGAGCTGAAAGATTAGGAGCGTTGCCAGTTTGGAAAGACGAACGCGATTCAGTTCCACTTCGATCTCGCTTTAATAAGGGCTCAAGAACGCACGTCACAAGTATCGCACGACTCGAACAAAACGTAGGAAGCCCAGATGGCGTTGACGGTATAGCAATTTCCCATTCCCTCTCATTAGCACCGTAGCTTCAGCGCGGCGGAATAGGGACCGCCCCCTAAACCGGAAACCGTTTGAACGGTTTCCCATTTCCAGCCCAACTACTGATCACCAGGCTGAAGCCACGGTGCAAATGAGACGGACTCTCAAAATTCAAATTGCCAGAACTACCGTTACTTTGATGGTCTCAGGTTTGGGCCACTGCCAAGAGGAAGGGTCCTGCCGCGCCCTCGCTGTTGCCGACTCGCCGCTGCTTCAACGGTTCAGTTAGATCGGACGTGGGACATTGGACGTTCGACATTGAACATCCTTTGTAGGCCGTTAAGGACACAGGGCTGGAACGGTTGAAGTGTTACGAGCAACCGGCGCAGTCGTCGGATTAGTAAAGTCGGCAGAATTGTTGTTGGTATCGGTGCAACTTACTGTTCGAATCACGGAGCGAGCATTTGAGTTAGTACCTGAAAC
>WNGE01000695.1_pt1 | contig 45224 bp, 65 predicted proteins | sample 5400651 | NCBI WGS metagenome assembly WNGE01 (sample SAMN13153370, study PRJNA577476) | soil metagenome | isolation source: 60 cm soil or saprolite under grassland replicate 2 | place: USA:California | collected 2016-06-15 | reverse complement strand
GTCATAAAAGGCTGGTACATTCCTAGCCGCCCGGACGAGGTTAAGGGCGAGAGCACTGCCTGGTATGCCTCGTTCTGGCGTTTCTGCGCCGCCTATCTGAAAGAGCGGTTTGCCACGAGATGGTGTCTTTCGCCCGAACAGTCGCTGTCGCTGCATGCCGGCAACTGGACAGTGCCCCGGCAACTCGTGGCGAGGTCGCCGCGAGCCGGCAACAAAGTCACCAAACTTCCGTATGACACCTCCCTGCTGGAGCTTCGCATCGCATTGCCTGCCGCTCCGGACCGGGAGGAAAAAGATGGCCTGCGTCTGTTCGCGGCGGAATCGGCCCTGGTCGCGTGCTCCCCAAACTATTTTTCGAACAATTCAACGGATGTCCGCGCGGTGCTGCCGGTGATCCGCGATGCCTCCGGCCTTCTTGCCCGCCTTCTTCAGGGCGGTCACACCGTCATCGCCGGACGATTGGCCGGGGCCTTCCGCAACATCGGACGCGACCGCATCGCAGACGATATTGTAAAGACCATGTCAGCTGCCGACTACGACGTGCGTGAAACCGATCCCTTCACCGACAAGCCGTCCTTGGTCTTCCGTACCCGCGAGACGTCCCCCTATGTGAACCGAATACGGTTGCTGTGGCAGAAGATGCGGGAACCGGTGATTGATCGTTTTCCGAAAGAGCCCGGCATGCCGCGCAACATTGAGGCGTACATAAAGCGCGTTAATCACGCCTACGTCACGGACGCATATCATTCGCTGTCAATCGAGGGCTATCGGGTCACGCCCGAGCTGATTGAACGCGTCCGCAACAGTACCTGGAACCCAGAGGCCAATGAAGGCGACCGCGAGCAGCGGAACGCCATGGCGGCGCGCGGCTACTGGCAGGCCTACCAGGCCGTACAGAAAAGCGTCGGCAGGGTTCTGCATGCCGAGAATGCTGGCCAGGTCGCGGACGAGGATCACGGGACTTGGTACCGCGAACTGTTCGCGCCGAGCGTTGGCGTCGGCCTGCTGGAACGCGCGAAGAGACCCACCCAGCAGTGCGCGTTGTGCTCGGGCATTTCTTGTTCGTCTACATCCATCCTTATATGGGCGGCAACGGCCGGGTCGCGCGTTTCCTGATGAACACGATGATGGCGTCGGGCGGATACCCGTGGACAGTCATACCCGTCGGCGAGCGCAAGCCGTATATGGAGACTCTCGAGAAAGCGAGTGTCAGCGAGGATATTGTTCCCGTTGCAGACTTCCTGGGCGGCCTCGTTACGAAAGGGCTGGCCGGCGAACCGTTACCGGCAGTCCCGAAGGTTTCCTCATGAGGCGAGGGAGGAAATGGGACGATAGTGCATGTCTGCCATAACCTCGCCCTCTATGCCCGGCAAATCTGGAGCCCTTGTTGTTCGTAAGCACCCGCGTCAATAGAGCTGCACTTTGCCATCCACGACATTTGCGATGTATCGTCCACCGCTCAAAAACTGCATGACTTTCTTTCCATTGCGCGCGAGCTGTGCCCCAGCAAGAATTTGTGTTCGGGTTTTGCTCAAGCCCGCGTAACGTCCGGCCTTCGAACTCGAAATCAACCTCACGCAAGTTGGAGCGGCTGGTCCGCCACACCGGAGAACTACGGCCAGTCACTGCGGTAAGTGTTCGCTTCGACAACGAGGACCTATCGCCACACCGCAGTCAAGATTTTTTCTACGCTAGCGGCCATCCTGTTTAGAGTGAAACTACTTTAGTCTATTGCGTGTATCTGAGGCGTGGATTCTCCCGTTTTTTTTCGCTTGGCGTCTCGGATCTGCTGCATCAGAATGTCCCGGACGTAATGCCAATATGGAACCAATTCGAGGGCTGAACGCGCATACTGCTCCGCAGCGTTCAGGTCCGGTGTGGTTTGGTTGAGGTTGGACCAGGCGAGACTCATCAATAATTCCGGCTCTCCCCATGATGGCTCCAAGGGATCATGGGCCGTGGTTTTTCGGTTCCGTATCGCTTCCAGTCCCTTCTCGTAGCCTTCCATTGCCTTTGCCTGGCCGCCTCCACGCTCGGGCGGGGTGTTCCACACCATCGGACCCAGGACCCAAAAAAGCCGGGGGTTCTCCGGCGCCGCAGCCTGGGCATCTTTCCACAGCTGCCGGGCCTGAGCTATCAACTCCTGAATTCGTGCGCTTCCAGGATCCTGTTGCCGCACGGAATACGCGAGAAAGCCCACGCACGACAGTACCCCGATCTTGGCATCGACGAAATCAGGATCCTTCTTCGCCGCTCCCTCGAATTCGTCTACAGCCTGCTTCAGATCTTCCTGCAACTCGGTCGGGTCAACCTTGTCGTTGAACCCATTGATCGCGCTGCGCCAAAGGGCAAACCCGCGCCAGTATTGCACCCGAGTCGCCAGTTCCTTGTTCTCTGCAAAGGGCGCGAGTTGTCCATAAAGGCGTTTGAGCGCAACTCGATCTCCTTCATAGTCCGCTCGTTGAATTTGCACAACGATCTTCTTTGCCTGTTCGCGAGATCGATAGGTCGCAGAGGCTCCTGATGCCATCGTCGCCGAGACAAGCAGGACCAGGAATGCCTTGCTCCAAGTCCCCGACGCAGTGAGCAGCCTGGTTGCTACGTTCCGTCGGCACATAATTGGCTTCCTCCATTGCGTCTCGAAGGTAACCGGCGCACCACTCTTGAGCCAGGCACTTTCGGTGAACCGGCAAGTTCCGTCGGTCAATCGCGAGATGAAACCACGCACAAACTGAGATAATTTGACCCAATGCTCTCCAAGGTCATGAAGCGCTACGCGATTGTGCTAGCCGCATGGCTGCCGTTCTTCGCGATTTGGGTCTTGTTCGCGATGTTGTACGTGCACTATTCATTGCGCGCAGCACTTGTCACAAGTCTGATCTCAATGGGAAGCGCCAGCCTATTGGGAATCGGCGCCTCGCACGTTTCCGAGTGGCGTCCTTGGCCGCTTCGGCTCGATTTGAAGTTTTACTTGCTTCAAATCTTTTTTGCGTCCGCATACTCAATTCTCTGGAACATCTTGGTCTACTCGCTCGAGTCGATACGCCGTGGAACCAACCCTTTGCACGATCTCTGGAAATCTCCTCTCCTCGGTTGGCAGCTTTTGACAGGAATCTGGCTTTATGGAGTGTTTGCAGGCGTCTCCTATGCCGTGCAGACACGGAACCGCTTGCACGAAAAAGAGACTCTAGCCGCGCGCGCAGAGGCCATGGCAGCCGCCGCCCGCTTGGATGCGGTTCGCGCCCGCTTGAATCCACATTTCCTGTTCAACGCACTTCACACCCTGGCCGCTCTGGTGAAGTTCCGTCCAACGATGGCCGAAAGTGCCATTGAGCGCCTAGGGGACATGCTGCGCTACGCGCTAAAAAAAGACGGCCGTGAGCTGGTGGAATTTTCTGAGGAATATGAGTTCACACGGCAGTATCTGGAGTTCGAACAACTTCGCTATGAGGACCGGCTTAAGGTGGATCTGCAAATTGATCCTGAGTCCTCCAACTTCGAAATTCCGCCATTTTCGCTACAGACGCTGGCCGAGAATGCCGTGCACCATGCCATCTCCATCCGACCCGAAGGAGGGGCCATATGGATCAAGTGCTCTTGCGACGATGACAGACTTACGTTAAGCGTTCGCGATGACGGGCCCGGAGCCGGCTCTGATGCCGGCCAATCGCACCAATTCGGTTTGCGTTCCCTACGGGAACGTCTTCGCGCCGCGTACGGAGCTTCGGCTGATCTGTGCATTCATTGCGGCCCAGAAGGTTTCGCGGCAAGTTTTGTGGTTCCATCCCCTTCAGAGACGCTCGCATTAGAACGAGTCGGTAAATACTTGAGTGAACAAAAGTGAAGGGCTCCGTTCTGATTGCTGACGATGAGCCGCTGGCTCGGCGCACCCTGCGAGAACATCTCCGCAGCCTCGCATGGGTCGGGTCAATTTACGAGGCCCAGGACGGCAAAACGGCGATTGTCCTCGCCAACAAGCAACGGCCTGATCTGGTGTTTCTCGATATCGTGATGCCGGGCGCCACTGGACTGGAGGTCCTCGAGCAGCTTGAGTATGAGCCAAAAGTAATATTTACCACTGCTCATGATCAATACGCCGTCACCGCGTTCGAACTTGGCGCTCTCGATTATCTGCTGAAGCCATTCGGACGTGACCGGCTTGAGCGAGTGGCGAAGCGAGCGCAAGCTGCGTTAAACGGATCTGCGGTGCCGCTACTCTCACGCGCAAAAGAAACACTCGACCAGGTACGGGTGCCCTCAAGAATCTTCGTCCGCGATGGCAACCGGATCGTACCAATCCCATTGGCAAGCCTTGAGTGCATCGAGGGAGCCGATGACTACGTGACGATTCGCACCGCAGCAAAGGAGTACCTCGTCAGCATTCGGTTGTCTGATCTCGAAGTGCACCTCGGGAAAGCCAGTTTCTTGAGGATTCACCGATCGCACCTCATAAACCTCGAATATGTGTCATCCATTGAGCCATACGATGCCGCACGCCTCCAAGTTCTGATGAAGAGCGGTGCCAGGATCGTTGCTAGCCGAGCCGGTTCGAAACGTCTACGTGATTTAGCCCTGTGAGATCGAGCAAGCAGTCTCTGCAGACAAGCAGGAGTAACGGGTTTGGCGGGCACTGGCAAAGCAGATCAGGGCGTCGATGGCAGCAGTTTTCGAAGCACTCTCCGTGTTGCTTCAGGTTTATGTGGGCGCTGCGGTGGCAGCCGCTTATTGAGCACGGGCCAAGCGCCTCCGGCTCCGTTCCAGTTTCGTAACAAGACACAAAAATATTCGTCAACTTCGTTTTGATGTGGTACAAGCAGCGTCAGCGAAAATCACAAGCTTTCGAACGCTGCAATGAGTATCTTCGCTGATCAGGAGGCTTGCTTTGTGACGCTGGCTTAGATCGGCTGGAGCGGCGGGGCGAAAGGCACGGTTAAATGAGATGCTGTAGCTGCTCGGAACCGGAGGTCTCTCATGCGATATCGACGCGGATCGCTGATGTTTGCAGTTATAACTGCCGTTGTGCTAGCGCTCACGTTTGTCGGCTGTTCAATGGCTTACGGCGGCTTGTCGGCCGAACAGAGTGAGCAGATGGACGCCGCAGAGCGTGGCGCATTGGATCCGTTGACGCCAGACGAGGAGAGCGCCGCTGAACGCATCGCTCGCAGCGACAAACGAGTTAAAGAAATTTTCGGGGAGCGAGAAGTCCGGCTAGTCTCGGCAACGCCGGTGCTGATCAAACAAGGCGAGTCACTGGAGAAAATAGATGTCCACCAACGCGTAGTTGAAGTCGTGCTCTTTCGCCCAGAACCCGAGGTCGGAGCGCGTGTACTCGTGAACTTGGCGCAGAACTCTGTCGCCAACGTCGAGCGACTCGACAGCCGGCAAGTACCGTTTACGCCGGACGATCTCAACGATGCATTTCAACTAGCCTTGCGTGACCCTCAAGTGCAGAAGGCGCTTGGTTCAGAGGCACAAAGCTTTCACGTCCAAGGGCAACGAAATATGCCCCCCGCTGCGGCTTCCGAAAACCTCGTCTCAGGACTCCCGATCCGCTCCAGCGACCCGAAAGATCCCTGTTCGAAGCACCGATGCCTGCAATTGTTTTTCCGCAGAGGCACAGATTTTTTGAGCGAACCCGTTGTGACCGTTGATTTGACGGCAAAACATGTATCTGTGGAGAGGAGGAAATCCAAGTGAAACACCCATACTTTTCGACACTCGCGTTTCTCTGCCTCTTCGCCTGCATAGCGGGTGGATGCGCTGCAGCGCAGGCAGGGCCGCCAGCTATGCCGTGCTCCAGAGCAAACCTCGTGGATCAAAAATTCCCTGCCAGCGGTCCGGAAATAACCCATTGGCGGCTCTGCTGGCAAACGGTTGCGGGGAATGGTTTGGTCATTCACTGGGCGTACTTTCGTGCCTCGCCGACGAAGCCCTGGCTGTTTGTTTTGTGGGATGGACGCGTCTCCGAAATCTTTGTCCCTTACCACACCGGAAACCCGCGCTATTACGACGTCGGATTTGGTTTCGGACTGGCTCTCATTAGCTCTCAAGACTGCCCGGCTGCTCAGGGCGGAACGGTGCTTGCCGGCAACGTCTGCGAGGAGGTGCGTGACCGGGGACTCTCCTGGAAGGCAGACTCACAGGTTTACCGTGGGGAAGAACTGGTTCTGTGGTCTGCGTTAGCCGCTGCCAACTATAACTATGTGATGGAATGGACATTTCGCGATGATGGCATCGTAATGGGCAGAGTGGGCGCCACTTCCCACAATCTTCCCTCGCGCGAGTACGAAGCCCATGTTCATAACCCGATCTGGCGACTGGATGTGGACCTCAATGGTTGGCCGAACGATTCTGTAGCTCTGGGCACGCATACAGAAAACTTACCCGGGCCTACAGCAACCGATAGCGAACCGCTGATCAGTGTCGAAAGCGGTATGCAGTGGAACCCCCGCCGCTTTCATTCCCTGAACGTGTCGGACTCGAGCCTGCTCAATGGCAAGCGGCACCAGACTGAGTTTCAACTCATCCCTTTGCCTACGGGCGGTCTCGCACAGCACCAGGAGCCATTCACCAAAAACGACTTTTGGGTGACTCGTTATAACCCGACCGAAATGAGCGCCGGCAATCTCGTTTCCTACATTTCGCCGCCGCAAGTCGCTGCCAACAGCGACATTGTTCTCTGGTACCGCGGCTCAGTACACCATCACCCGCGTGATGAAGATGGAGAGATGGTCAAAGGTGCGTGGCACGGAGTGGCGCTGATCATGTGGACGGGGTGGATGCTGAAACCCCATGACCTGTTCGACCGTACACCGTTTTACCCATGATTCGCACGTGGTGAGCGATCAAAAAATGGCGTGAATTCATGCGTGCATATTGTGAACCGAGGTCGCTTCGCGCTGGCGCCAGTCTTCTATTTCGCTTAACTTGGCTTTCACTTCAATCCCAACAACAGCGGTGCGGCCCGGTCGCAAGTGCAAGGATAAACTCTCGAACCAAGCGCGCCTTGAACCCGAGTCTGAGTTCTTGTTGAGGTTGGGCTGGCCGCGCCTCTGGCATTATTGGCAATCTTACTGGCCTGCCGTCGCCCCGCCGGATGTTAGGTCCACAAGGCGGCTGTAAAGGTCCAATGACTTGTGATCGCATCCCGTTGAGGCGTTGAACTGGAGGAAAGAATGACGTCAATCAGTGTCTATTGGAAAACCTTCTTGCGAAATTGGAGAAAGCAGCTCTGGGTCCTAGTCTTCACGATTGGGCTCTCCTGCTTCGCCCAGACTGTTCCGCCGCTCGGCGCCACTCCACAGCCAGGAGGCGCTACTTTCCGGCTCTGGGCGCCGTTCGTTGACTCCGTGGCTGTTAAGGTCAACGACAACGAACCGGTGCCTATGGCGAAAGAGGGCGGCCACCCTGAAGCAGACGACACTACTTGGGTGGTCAATGTACCCGGGGCTAAGGTCGGTGACCACTACAAGTACCTGATCAAATCCAATGGAGTCGCACGCGAATTCATTGACCCGCGTGCCCGCCAACTCACGAGTCCACAACGCGACGCCTCATCGATCATTGTGGATGTTTCGTCGGTACCCTCCCAGCCCACCGAGCCCGCCTTTAGCCAGATGGTGATCTATGAACTGCATATTGGTACTTTCAATGTCCCGGGTGCGCAGGCCACGGGTACATTCGAGACCGCCATTGACAAGCTGGACTCTCTGAAAGATTTGGGTGTTAACAGTGTCGAGGTTATGCCCGTCCATGAAAACGCTTCCTTTAATAGCCACACGCCGGCGAACTTCAACTGGGGTTATGACCCGGTGCAACTCTACGCCGTGAACTCTTCCTACGGCACTTCGCAAGACCTAAAGCGCTTCGTTAAGGCGTGCCACGACCGCGGGATCGCGGTGATCCTTGACGTGGTTTACAACCATCTGGTGCAAGGGAACCTGCTGATGAGTTTCGGCGGAGCCACCGGACCAGGCTTCAAGGACGGCGTCTTTTTCTACGGCGACAATCGCGAAGATACCGGATTCGGTCCGCGCCCAGACTACGGTCGTTCGCAAGTGCGCGCTTACGTGGACGACAACGCTCTGATGTGGCTCAGGGAATATGGTGTCGATGGCCTGCGGTGGGACTCGACCACCAATATTCGTGCGTTCAACGACGGCGGGACTACTAACAATGAAGGTAGCTTATTGCTGCGAAACGCAAACGACGACTATCGCAACACCGACCCAAAACAGCCAACTAAAATCTCAATTTCCGAGGATTTGCGGGGCTCTGCGGATCTCACCGCGCCGACTGATAGGGGAGGGTTTGGCTTCAATAGCCAATGGGACGACAGTCTCTTTTTCGACCTCAGGCGAGCTGTGTTGGCGGTGAACGATCAAGATCGCGACCTGAACGCTATTAAGGCGTCCATCGAGAGGAAAATCGGTGAGGATGCCTTTGGGCGTGTCATCTACTCAGAAAACCACGATAAGGTTGGCCACCCGAACGACCCCGCTGACGGTAAGCCGCAAATTCGTCTCCCCGCGCTGATCGACGAAGGCAACCACGAAAGCGTTTTTGCCAAGAAGCGGTCTACGCTGGCCGCGGCGGTCGTATTGACCTCGCCCGGCATTCCGATGATCTTTCAGGGTCAGGAAATGCTCGATGACCGGACTTTCGACTTCTTCAAGGCGACGCCCATGGACTGGGGGCGGCTCCTAAAGTTTAAAGGTCTGGTGGCGATGTATCGGGATCTGATCGCCTTGCGCCGTAATCTCGCTGGCAACACCGGTGGACTAATCTCGCAAAACGTAAACGTGTTCCACGTTGACGGGCAAAACAAAATCCTCGCCTTCCACCGCTTCGGCACTGGCGGGCCCGGCGATGACGTTGTGGTTGTGGTGAATCTGTCAAATCGGGATTTTCATCCGCTTAATATCGGCTTCCCGCGTAGTGGAAAATGGATCGTGCGGTTCAATAGCGGTGCGGCCGTTTACGATCCGGAATTCAAGAACGGCGACAGCTTTGATGCGACTGCGAATCCGGGGCAGAAAGACGGCCTCAACTTCAATGCTGACGTGGGAATCGGTCCCTATAGTGTTGTTATCCTCTCTCAGGATTGAACTCAAACGAAGCAGCGCGGGCCGAAGCACGCTCTGACATATCCATGGTTCACCGAATAAGCTGCGGCGAACCAGGATGGAGTTCAGCGTTAAAGTATCGGGCTTACTGCAAAAGGCTCGACCCCGGGCTGGCCCTCCGGAAGTATGAGTTCGCCGAGACAGGGGAGGGAAACTGCCAAGGGGCTGCTGCAATTCGATCTCTGGGGCATTAAGCCTGAAGACCCAGTGCGTTGGAATGAACTGCGCGAGCGCATTCGCAAGACCGGCCTTCGCAACTCGCTACTGATCGCTGTTGCGCCCACGGCCACCATTGCATCCATTGCCGGCTGCTACGAGTGCATCGAGCCGCAAGTCTCCAACATGTTCAAGCGTGAAACTCTCTCTGGCGAATTCATGCAGATCAACCGACGGGTTTCAGGAAAAGCTTGATGCGGCCCGGCTTTTTCGGCCAGATCGCAGGAAGCGGTGAGCGCATGAAAATAGATCTCCTCCTGAATCTTCGAAGATAATCGGCGGGCTTCGTCGGAATCAAAGGGCAAACGGAGTTGAAAACACACATCTTGCAATCCCATGACGCCCAGCCCAACCGGACGCCAGCGGTCGTTGGCGGCAGCCGCCTGCGGCGCAGGATAATAGTTGATGTCGATCACCCGGTCGAGCATGGGCACGGCCAATCGGACCGTATGTGCGAGTTTGGCAAAATCAAACCCACCTTGACTTACATGCCGCGCAAGATTGATGGAGCCAAGGTTGCAGACCGCGGTCTCCACCGACGACGTTACTTCCGTGATTTCCGTGCACAGATTCGAGAGGTGGACAACATTTGTTGACCCGCCGGTCTGGTTGCACTTCAGATTGGTCGAGTCTTTAAAGACCATCCAGCCATTACCGGTTTCAGCCAGAGTACGCATCATGCGGGCATAGAGATCACGCGCGCGAATCTGGGAGGCAAAAAGCCTCTGCTCTTCGGCCTCCACATAAGCTCTCTCAAACTCTTCACCATAGAGGTCACACAACTGGGGAACAACCTTGGGATCAAGAGCGACCACATCGCGTCCTCCTCAACCCGGCGCATGAACAGATCGGGGATCCAATTGGCGAGATTGAGGTTGTAGGTCCGGCGCGCGTGGTCACCGGTGTTGTCGCGCATCTCCAGGAATTGTTCAATGTCGGCGTGCCATGATTCCAGGTAGACGCAGCAGGCACCTTTGCGTTTGCCGCCCTGGTTCACTGCCTCCACAGAGGAATCGAGAGTGCGCAACCACGGCACAATTCCGCTCGAAAGACCGTTGGTGGCGCGGATGAGCGAACCCTGAGAACGCACCCGATGAAACGCCAGGCCGATGGCGCCGGAGAACTTTGACAACATGGCAATCTGCTTGTACGTGTCGTAAATAGATTCCAGATTGTCGGCCGGCGAGTCGACCAGATAACAGGAGGACATCTGGGCGTGGCGCGTGCCGGAGTTGAAGAGCGTTGGAGAGCTGGGCAAATAGTCGAGCGAAGCCATGAGTCTGTAAAACTCGATGGCTTCGGCAACAGTTGTCGCCAGGCCGCAGGCGACGCGCAGAAAGAAATATTGCGGCGTCTCAATCACCTGCCGCGTGACAGGATGGCGCAGCAGATATCGGTCATAGACGGTGCGCAGGCCGAAGTATTCGAAGCGATCGGAAAACTCATCATCGATCGCATCATTGAGTTTTCGCGCGTTCGGAAACACAAATTCCGCAAGATTCTTTGCAGCGACGCCTTCGCATTGTCCAACATCAACGGACGCGAGAAAGAATAGATGTTTTGTCCGCTCACTTCCTTCGTAATCGTGGCCAGCAACAGCCGGGCGGCGAGTTTCGAGTATTCCGGCTCCTCGGCGATTAGTGAGGCAGCGGTTTGGATGGAGATGGAATCGAGTTCGCGGGTGGTGGCGCCATCGTAGAGCCCGCCGATGGTGCGGCTGGCCACGCGCATGGGATCCACTTGCGAAAGCCCGTGACAACAACGCTGAACCGCGCGGACAATCTTGTTGACATCGACCGGCTCCCAAGAACCATTCCGCTTGCGGACCTGCATTTGTGGTGTGGCTTCGTACACAGGAAAATCAGGGACAATTTCGGCAAGAGTTGTTTGGAAGACCGCCATGTAGAGCCTCTCCGGCTCCGAGCGGACTATGGGATGGACAGAAACGGCAGCTGCTACCAGACCACCATCGCCCAGCCCTCTCGGAGCGCATGCGCATTCATGCCCGCAGGCATTCGTCACGGCAGGTCTTCGGACTTGCAGGCTTCCTACTGGCTCCAGCTTCCCAGTCCGTGGCCGGACCAGTGCTTTAATAAAGGAGCGTTCGTTCCTGCTTACCGCTGCGGGGCAGTTCCGGATTCACACCGGATTCCCTTTTCGGCCTGATCAACGGATCAAGTCACCGTGAAGCAAAACAACAATATCGTTGATACATTATTTCGTCAAACACAATTAGTGGTGGTGTCTGTGCAAAACTGGTGCTTCAGAAAATATGTCTTCTAATTCTGAGTTTTCAGAATTGGAATGACTTGCCCGATCCATTCGTGATCGCTGGAAGTCCGAGAAGTGCTTCCTTAGCAAGCGCTGAAGCCTCAATCCCGCAGAGCTATTTCGTCCTGCGGTCGGATGGTCCCTTCGATCAAAACAGCACCGTAAACCCCAGCCTTGCCGTCATGGTCGCGAGCCACCCGCCGCATAACCTCGGGGTTCTGTTGCGCAGTGTCGGGATCGAGGGTGATCATTTTGCAGCGCGGGTCGCGGTCAATTACTGCGATCACTGTTCTTGCGCCGATCTGCAAAGTCCGGCCAACAAAATCATCTTCGGCAAAAGCATTTCCGGATTCGAGCTCGATATAAATATTCGCGCGGAAGCGTCGCTTGTCCTCCGCCATTCCAGACTCCTTGCTCAGTTGCCGCGCGGTTTGGATCGAGATGATCGAGACCGGACGGCAATCCGTCATCGCCCGATCTGATCGAAGCAGCGTTAGCTCATCACTATCGCGAAGTCCCTCGCGCAGCATGCTGATCAGCCGGGGATCATCAATTGGCAGACGCTCTCCCGCTGGTGTCTCGACATCCACCATCAGGTCGGAGAGGTCCGCATACACAGGAGTAAGACCGGGGCTATCGCTTCAGCCTCCGCCAGGTTGTCCGGTTTTGTCGCGCGTTCCGAATATCGATACGTGGGGCGATACAATAGCATTGTTTCCTGCTCCCGCCCTGTTAGATATGGAAATCCTTTTGGCGCCCTCGAACTCCGAAAAGCGTAAAGGCGGTCACCGTAGACGCCAGGAAATCCGACATAGGCCTCTTGCAACTCTTCGCCACGCATGCTCTTGACAGGGTAGCGCCATAAACTCTCGACTTTTCCAACGACCTTCATGCGAGCCCCCATTGATATTGTAAGGGTATTCTCTTAGGAACTCGCTCACACCGTCTTGCCGTAACAATGCAATCACAACTTTGGATCGCCAACATCCTTGCCCATGCTCTCAGAATGGCGAGCTGTCAGATCTGGAACCTAGTCGGCGTGATCCGTCCGGCGTGACTGAATGAGGTACGAACCGGCGGACAGACCGCCAACTCTCACGGTGCAGCCCCCACAATTCCTCTATCAGCGCCTCCCAGAGCGCCTGCACGTAATGTTTGGGAGCGAAAAGGAAGCATCCGGCCGGCTCTATTTCTGTTTCGGAATTATAGCGATAAACTCAATCGGCTTATCGCTGAGATTTTCGCCACCATGCCTCCGGGCGGACAACCACATAGTCTCTCCCGCTTTGTGGTGTTCCTCTCTCGTTTGACCATTTGGAAACGTGATCCTCAAGTCTTGATCAGTTAGAAGCACGACCACGCGAGCCGTCAGGTCGTGCATCGGTAGTTTTGTGTGAGAGGCGATAGTGATACGAACTACCTGAACGGACTCATTCTCGAATTCGGCTTTGAATACCGCTGGACCTGTCTGAGTCGCTGCAAGCCTCGGTCTTGCCCTGAGGCCATCAAAGCTGTTGCGACAACGTCATCGTGGCCTATGCCCTCAGTCCGATTGACTTGATTCCGGATTTTATCCCCGTGCTCGATGACTTGATCTTGCTTCCCGCTGGGATTCTGCTGCTTCTCCAGCTCATCCCAGCGGAGGTGATGGAGGAATATCGAATAAAAGCTGAAAATCCAGAACTCAGGATCTCTCGGAATTGGTTATTTGGGCTGTTTGTTGTCTTGCTTTGGCTCTTGGCCATCGGGCTCAGCATTCACTTTATCTACCGCTGGTTTTTCAGATCCCCTTGATTCAGTAAACCTCGGGTGATACTGTGACTGTGAGTCTGGGAGGAGAACAGGGCAATGGAACGACCGAGCCGAGCGCCGACTCAGACCTCAAGGGCCGCGAAGTAGGCACCAGATCCGCCGAACCCCACGACATCCTTTCTCCCTCCTGCGGGGACACGCCTGAAATCCCAAGGCAGAGCCCGAGTCATCCGCGCTTTTCCAAAGACTCCATGGCTGGCTCAATTTCCAAGATTGGAGGAAACGTATGTGTTGGTTCTCGAGTGAGTATGCGAACCATATAGAAGAGGCCAAGACTGGACAACGCCTTGGAATCAAGCAAATGAATTGGCATTCGAATTGGGTAGTTCGGGAAACCGAGCTCGACGCCCCAAGGCCTTGTCCGGTTTGCCTGATAGATCGGACTAGGGTCCTGTTTCGGTTCTCCGAAAGCCAGCAAGCCTCGCTCCACCTCAGCACCGAGGCCGAGGCGGTCTTCAGAATGTTGAACCAGCCAAAGCGTGATGTCTTTGAGTTCTCGGACAGCAGGCAAATCACATTGGGCGATCTGCCTGCCGGTCTGATCTTTGACGTCCTCGTTGTCCCAGGCTCAGAACAGCTCTCGACCGTCCTAGAGATGGAGCCGGTGGTGCAGCACGAGGAGGAAGAGAGGGAGAAAGAACCATTCCTTGTTCGATTGCTGGCACGTTTCTAGACGCAATTCCTATTGGCTTTGATTGTGAGGTGGACGTTGCTGTCGTCTCGTTTCTCGCAGCCAAGGCTGGGACTGGGAAGGCGCCGACGAATGTAACAGCCAGAGCGAGATGGACGCGCGAGGCCACGGCTCGACCAACTTACTAATCGGCTCGGCAAAGTTTTGAAGCGGCACACCGATATCGGCGAGGAGATTGTTTTCATGAAAGAAGATCTCAAGCGCGTCAGAGTCGCGTTTGTTGGATTTGTCTTCTATGGGCCTTCGTTTCCGGTTCCAACCAATCCGAGAACTTAAAGGGCAAACTCTTGACGCGGCTACCAGACGCGCGAAAAAGCTGCATAACCGCAAAGGAAGCGGGCGGCTGTGAAAGAAGTAACTCCTACTAGCCGTCCGCTGTATTTTCGTGAGGTGCGGGCGCTAAAGGTGGCACCCATGCCGTTTCCGACAGTGCGAGGTCAGAATCGCTGCTTCAGGCGGGCCCTAAAGTGCGGGAGCATGGTGGCTAGCCGTAGCCCAGTAGGGTGGGGTGACTGTAGTCCCGGTCAGGCAGCAGGCGAAGGTAAACTTAGTCGTCATTGTGCCGGCAGGGAGGACAAAGAGAGAACGGGACTTGCTTGCTCCCGGGCCAAAATTTCCGTCAGTTCTGTCTTTGGGGAACCCACCTTGATGATTGCCGTCATCAAGCCCACGAACCAGGCCGTGCTAAGAAACTGGTCGGCCGTCTGCAAGGCTAATGCTTAAGTTTTGATTTCGCGGTTTCGCAATCTACCTAACGGGTATGACTAGTGTCTACGGCGCTAAGCCCGGGACAGTACTTCGAAACGTTGAAATCCGATAGCCATACCGAACTTTCCTTCCTTCAATTCTTTTTCCACTCGAAGAACCTTCCCGAAGCACCACATCCACTTACCTTCTGCCTCCAGCTCCGCCGCAGGCACGACAAGTATCAACCCAATCTCAGAACCCTGTCGGATGAGCTGATCGGCATAGAGGAGAACCCCAGCCGATGAGAGATTCTCAGTGATAGCCGGGACCTCGTGACCGCCATTTCCAATCACCAGGGACACAGCTTGTTGGAGGGCGATGCGCGGAGCCCGGCGGCGGTCAGGGTCGGACATCTCTGATGAAACCCTCGGGCAAGGAAAGCGGCTTGGCAGGCGTTCTGTCGGTCGCAACCCACACAGAAGTGTTTCAATTTTACTCCTTGAAGCGTGCAGCGCACTCCCCCAACCAGGCTCAGCAGCACAGGCACGCTTGTTTGCTGATCGATCGCAGTGGCCGTGTCGTGCCCAGCCCCCGTAAAACAGACGCGGGTTTTCTAAGGCCAGCACATTGAGTTCGTGGGGCACGGTGAACACGACATGGAAATAGCTGGTAGCCAGGAGTTCGCGCTCGCGGGCCGCCAGCCAGCGTTCGCGGGCTTGGGTCTGACACTTGGGACAGTGTCGATTTCTGCACCAGTTGTACAAGAGGTGCGATAACCGCAACGCAAGCAAGCATCGCGATGGCCACCAAGGGCAGCGGTGCGGCAGCGCTGAATGGCTCGAAAGGCTTTGAGCTGTTGAAAGCTGAAGCTCGATCGATACCGATCCAGGAAGCGATCGCCGTGCGCGCGTAGAATGTCGCCCACCTCGAGGGTGGGTCGAGTCATTCTTGTTTTTTTCGCCTAAAGCTGCGGCTGATGTTCTGAGTGCCGGCTAGAGAAAGGCCGTCCAGGGATTGACAACCGTCTGCAAGTGCCGCTGCGACAGATGCAGATACTGGTGGTTTCCAGATCCCCGTGCCCGAGCAAAACCTGGATGGTTCGCAAGTCGGTACCCGCTTCCAATAAGTGGGTCGCCCAACTGTGGCGCAGGGTGTGCGGGTAATACGTTTCTTGACGCCGGCCTGGCGTGCCGCCTCGCTACATGCGATCCGGACGGTTTTATCGGAAATCGGCTGATCGAGCGTCCGGCCACGAGTACGTGTGGGGAACATGTATAGCTTCGGCTTCCGCCATTGCCAGTACTCTCGCAGCGTCTCCAACAGAGCTGGACTCAGAGGCAGGTCGCGATCTTTGCCGCCCTTGCCCGCGACCACACGGATGATCATCCTCTGACTATCGATGTCGCCGACCTTGAGAGGCGCCAGTTCGCCGCGTCGCATGCCGGTACCGTAGAGCGTCATCAGTAGCGTCCGTCGAAACAGGGTCCCGGCCGCGTTGATCAGACGCGAGACCTCCTCTCGACTCAGCACTGTCGGCAGCCGGCGCCGATCCTTGGGATAGGGCAAGAACTCGCGGAACTGATGCCCCTTAAGCGTCTTGACGAAGAAGAACCGCAGCGCTGCTACGCAGTTCACGGCAGTGACGGGCGTTAGCTGGCGCTCTCGCAATAGATAGGCTTGATAGGTACGCAGTTCATTGGGGCCGAGCTTGTCGGGAGACTTGCCGAAATGCTTATCGAAGTCGCTTACCACGCGCAGATATTTACGAGTGGTGATCTCAGAGTAGTTGCGACGCTGGAGTTCTTCCAGCATCATCTGGCGTAAACGGGTCACACGAGTCTCCTTTCTCTGTGACCCACACTATGTCAGCTATCCCGACTCTTCGAGTTCACCCCACGCGTAGCGTCCGCCGCACCAGCGGCTTAGTCCTTGTCGGCACCTCGGAAACTGAGGAACAATGTCGCCGGATCATGGCGTTCCCACGACAATCGGTGCTACCGGATAGGCAAACCAAGCGCATTTGGAGTTCGGTTTCTTGATTTCTTGCTATCAGATATTTGCGTTTTGGCAAGAATGCGCCGAATCTGTAACACTTTTCACAAGGGTTTGTTGGACCAGTGACGGCAGCATGGACACATTTGCAATGGTGGCGGACTCCAAAGTGTTTATCGTGGCTCGCAACAAGCACGTCGTTCCCAAACGGAGGCGAGTCGAACGCTTGCCGTCGGGATATTCCGTCCGAGAGTCCCGCGACGATTCTCAAGGCAGTTACTGGTACGTAGTTACGGCCTGGGACGTAGTGCCGCCAAGAAATGCCTGACCAGTCGACGAAGACCGCCAGAGCCCCCCAAGTCTTCGCCTGCCCCAATCGACCCAGCACATGGACTTCAACGCGGTTACGGATCTTACTTGTAGGTAGGTTCGCGAATTTCCGCCTCCTCATATGAGAGGAAAGGCGCGCCGGGCGCGCCTTTTAGTTAACGACGATTTACCAAAACTGACGTGCTTCAAGCTGCTTCGGCGAGTGGTTGTACGTGCCCAAGCTGCGTCAAGAGGGTGTATTGATCGTAGTAGCAGTCGCCCGACACAATCCGCCCTTTGTTATCGAAGTGGCAGATTTCGCAGAACCGCAGAGACATCTTTCCCCCGGTGGGCGGCAACGAACCGAATGGCCCGTCGTTTGTGCCTTCTACGGTAAACCGGGCGACCACAATGTCTCCCGCGTCAATGTATTCGGGTTTGGTGATTCGGCCATCCGAGAACGCCTTGGCCCATGCTTCGGTCCATTCCCGGAATTTGTCCGGACCGTTCAGGCTTAGATTTCTGGCATTATCGGTGTAAACAAGACTCTCCTCTGAGTTGCGGACTATACCCGCGAAGTCGCGGCGGTTCCAGTTCTCGTGTGCAGCGCGAAGTGTTTCCACATTTTCGGAAGCCATAGTGTCTCCTTTCTTAGAAGTTGAAAGCAGGCGAGTCGTTATCCTCGCCATGCATGGCTGATAGCGAATCATCCACCTAGTGTCTTCAGGCGGCCTTGCCTGGAGCGATCCTGTGGGTGGTCGAGGTGTGTACGTCGAACGTCCGGATGACCGGTTCGCTCTCAAGCAAGGGTTTCAGCATCTCTTGGATCTTCGGGTACTGCTCCCGGTGGTAGCGTTCGGCATCCTCTTTGCTGTTCCAAAAGCTCAGTCCCAGAATCCGAGTGGATTCCGTGTCCGACACCAGAACTGCCTCGTCTACGAATCCCGTCTGTTTCTTGAGGATAGGCAGTACTTTTTCGTTGAGAGTGTTTGAGAGTTCCTTGGCTTTGCCGGATTTGCTGGTGAGTTCAACTACGCGTGTGAACATGTGCGCTCCTTTCGTTGGCTAGAGGTGAAAGGAAACCGTCGCGGGCGCGACGAGGACTTGCTCCACTCTTATACGGTATGCCTCCCGGCATCGCTAGGTCAATCGACCGATTCTGAACACAGAGACGCGGGATCATGCGATGGCCGTCAGTCCGTAGGGCCGAGTTCACTCCTAAGCCTTAGGGCAAAAATGGTGAGCCTTCTCTCTTTGGACCTACTTCTGTTTGAGACGGCAATGCCCGATACTGATAGGGGATCTCTGGCACTAACAGCCGTCGATATCCCGTTCCATAGTTGCCGGAGAGATGTGGGTCATTGATGAACGCGCCCGAAATCACAGTGGGATTCTCCATTTCCTTGTCGGGCAAGTTCCAACTCCAAGGGCAACAGGCGCTCCAGGGTTTCCTCCTCTGGCAGTCATATATCAATGCTCAAGGTGGCATTGCCATCCGGGCGGGAGAGAAAAGGGCTATTCGGCTGATTTGGTATGACGATCGCAGTCGAATCAATGGCGCCCGGGAGAATGTAGTCCAACTTCTTCGAACTGATCATGTTGATATTCTCTTAGGGCCGTATTCGAGCAGCTTGACGGCCACCGCGGTGGAGATCGCCGAACAGCAAAAGAAGATTCTATGGAACTATGGCGGCTCTTCTGATGAGATCTTCAGCCATGGCCGCCGGTATTTGGTGGGCATCGCAAGTCCTGCAAGTGACTACTTACGAGAGCTTCCACGTAGGCTGGCTGAAGACTTCTCTGGTCTCAACAGAATTTGTGTCTTGTATTCTGGCAGCGGAACCTTCGGATGGCACGTTGCCCGTGGGATTCTTCGCTCCGCCTTCACCGTGGGCCGCCACACCGTCCATCTCGTCCCACTCAATGTTCCGTGGGAGAATCACGACACCATCCTCGGTATCTTATCCGGTATCAGTCCGGAGATTGTTGTGCTCGCGGGGAGCTTTCACGACGAGTTAAGCCTCATGCGAATACGATCTCGTTGGACCAGCACGGTGCGCGTTGTAGCGGCCGTCGCTGCTGGCCTTCGTGATTTTTCTGCTGAACTCGAGCAGCTAGCAGATGGAGTCCTCGGCCCTAGCCAATGGGAACCTGGCATAGGGTTTCCAGACATCATCGGCCCGGCTTCAGATTGGTTTCTGGATTATTTTCAAAGGCAGTCAGGCCAAACGCCCGACTACATCGCAGCCGGAAGTTTTGCCACCGGGTTAGTTCTGACAGAATGCATCCGAAGAGCATCTTCCTTGGACGACGAGAAGCTGCGAAACACAGCCTCTGACGTGAATTGCAATACGTTTTACGGACGATTTCGAATCGACTCTCGCAGCGGAATGCAGACCGGACACCGCACGCTGGTAATCCGCTGGCAAGGAGGTCAAAAAATAGTCCTGCCGCCGTTGCCTACGTAAAGCGGAATAAGTCGTGCAGCCGCGCTCCATTCGCTAACGTCCGCAATCGTTGAGCGAGCGATAGAGTAGGCATGTCCGCTGTCCCTTTTCTTACGCGCTCTTTCTCTTGGCCCTAGCTGGCAAGATGATTCGCAGTTCCACCCGGCTGCTGCCGCAGTGTGGACAGGTCACCACGCCTTCTTCATAATCGTCGCCAGTGAGCGTTTTTAAGAATCCCTTGTGACAATCGAGGCACATGAATTCGCACTGAGGCACAGGTTAGCTCCACTCCGCGTGAAATCTGGGAATACCTATGCTACACCTCGAACTCTGGCCATTATGGCCTGCTGATTCGATCATTCCGAACTGCTGTGGCCGGCTGAGATTCTCCAGACGTAAACCATGAGATTCACTGAGCAGACAACCACACCGGCACTGGCGAGCAGGGTTTTCGCGGTTGAAATTAACTGACAGTCAGAAGAGCGATAACTGGCCGCTCGCGGCGCCACGCCGAGAAGAACGAGACTGTGAAGTCACAGCTTCCACCAGGGCTGAATTCGCAAGATTTCCGAGCGTCAAAGGTAGTGTATCCGTGAGCGCCAAATCTCTATCAGTCGGCGCATCCACTGGCTCCTCTTCTGTCGCCTGTGAATTCGATGGGCGAAGCGCTCCCAGGCTCCTCCATACCGAGTCCGCGGATTGACCAATGCCTTTGTTCTGCACCAACTCGCGCGCCATCGCGGTGACCATGTCATCATCGCCATCGATGGCCTGCAGGCCCTCGGACGCAAAGTTGCCTTCCATCGCTAAGGCCACAAGTAGTTTCTTGCCCATCAGCCGCAGACAGACTTCCTGCATGGTGCCTTTGTAGGCGAAGAACTTCACTTCCACTGGCCGGCGCTGACCGATTCGCCAAGACCGGCGACTCGCCTGCCGCAGAGTGTGCAGCGAGTACCCGGTTTCGTGGAACAGGATTGTGGGGAAGTCTAAGAGGTCAAGTCCAGTTTCGACTATTTTGGGGTGACAAATACAAGCGTCTATTCCTCGACGCAGTTGTTCCCGGTACCAGGCTTCCCGTTTATGAGTTGGAACACTGGCCCTGAGGATCGCGGCACGAATGCCTTCGTTGAGAAATAGCTGCTCTAGGCGGGCAGTGACGTCATGCTTGTGGGTGTAAACCGCAAATATCTGACACTTGCGGCCGCGCGCTAACTGCGCCTTTAATTCTTCAATCAGAGCCCGTTCTTTTGCGTAAATCTCGTTCCTCTCCAGGTCCACTGTCTCGGCGATGACGAATCGCTCACGGCACCTGGTCTCTGGATTGAATTCCGAGCCGTACAGCGTGCCGAACCCATAAGGATGGTCCGGCCAAGCCAACAGAGCATTCAACATCGTGCTTGCTACGCTGCTATTGCCTCTATGCTCCTTGAGACATTCCCGGATCTCCTCTTCGAGGGCCTCATAAGCCGCCCTCAACGGTTTGTCCATCGATACGGATACGACTTCTTCCCGATAGCTCGGCAAAGCGTCCGAAATGTCTTCCAGGCTGATGAACGCGCAGTGGTCCATCAGATACTTGCCGAACAAAAGTGGCGAAGCGCCGGGCCGACGTTTGATTGTGACCGTCGTCTTCGTTTTCTTCGAGCAGGCGTTATCTTCGACCGTGATCCGTTCGATGGTCTCGATCACGCCAAAGTCGTGAGTGAACCGTTCCCGTCCGGCCGAGCCCCACTGATAGCCGTCCTCAACCATGCGCTTAGGGTCGGTCCGGAACAAGGTGTTGAATAGATCGTCCGCGTAGCCGGAAAGCAAAGCCCCAGTCAGGCCTAGAAAATGTCGGGACACTCGCGTGAGGACGCCTAGCGCGTTGCCTTGAGCAGTGTCGCCAGCAAGCTGATGGATTTCGTCAGCGATCGCATAATCCCACCATTCCGGCATGTACCGGCCCATGTACTCGGCCGGTGCCATCCGCATGATCTTGCTGCGGTCCGCCTGCCACAAAGCCGAGTACCTGGTCGTGCCCGCCTTTTTCGCCACCTACGATTTCATTCAGGCGCTTCTTGTCGAAGTCGAGCATGGTGAGTCGGGTTCCATCTGTCTCGATCGGAGATCCCGTGTCAGGATTAATTACTGATCCTCTGTACTGTCCCGACTGGCTTTTCCCGAAGCAGTGCTTCCAAAAATAGAAGAGCTTGGCTCTCTCCCTGCCAATGCAGAAAACGGCGCTGCTGGGACAGAGCTTGCGCCAGCCTTTGCGCCCTAAGCGCCGCATTTCAGCAAGTGACGTATGCAGTCCGTCGCGTACGATCTCACCGCGGCGAAGTCGAACATCGTTGATCCCGTGGAGCTCTCGCGGATTGCCGCCATTACGCATGTCGTCGATCAAGAAAACCCGCACGTGTGGAAGGGTCAGAAAGGTCTCTCGTGCCCATTTCTCGACCAGGTGCGGTGGGCACATCACTAACGCGCAGGACGGATTGCCGGTGCTGTGCACCAGCATGCTACCGAGAGCGATGAGGGTCTTCCCTGCCCCACACTCCGCCACGACATTCCCGTTCCTGGCCAACTGCCAACGCCTGCTGATGCCCATGATTGCCAGGGTTTGAGCTGGATATGGCGTCCGTAGCATGCGTGAAACTAGCGGAGACGGCGTGTCATCTGGGCTGTGTAACGAGGGGTAAGAAGACAGGATTCGTTGCCCAATGTCATCCGAATGGCAGCGCAAATAGTCATGAATAGTTTCGAGGCTTTGCATGGAGTCGTTCCCGGTAATGGGCTTCAAGAGAAAGCCGCTGTCGAACTGCAAACGCTGGAGTTGGAGGCACAGAAGTCGCCGAATTTCAGGGAAGGCGCTGGTTGCGCGGGGACGGCAGCCTTCAGCGTAATGAGGCGAGCGAGATTCTACTAATGCCCGGCTTTGGCGAACCGAGTCAATCAGAGATCATTTTCACTGCTGCCGGAAAGGGAGTTCGGTTATGGTTTCAGTGGTTCGTCGGTCAGCTTGAGGAGGCTTGCAACGATATTCCATCTCGCGTGCTAATTGGCAAAATTCTATGCAACAGGAAGTTTTCGCGATGGAAGAGGCGGCACTGGATCGCGCTGATAGCGCACATTCCAGAAGACCCAAGAACGGCGATCAAAGACTCCCGGCGGCGGATCGTCCAGGACAGCTTTGAAGTCGTCTTCGGAAAAATATTTCAGAGTCGTGGTTATGTCCGTCAGGGTTCCGTACGTCATTAGATGCGCAAGAAAAAGTCTCACATCCGTCAAGGCGTCATCTGGGCTCTTGAACCACACAACCCGCTTGGCAACGTGCTGAAGATCGGGTTCATTCATTATCAGAGCCTCTCACCGATAAACCAATTCTAGCTTGCACCGTAGGAATTTGTTTTAGGTCTACCGCACCCGCTCGCGACCGCAATGTTTTCTGGATTTCGACGTTGAGGGTCGTCAAGTCACCATCGGAAAAATAGGTAAGTGCTTTCAAGCTGAGTGCTCCGTTGAACTCTCTCCCATAGACAGCATTGGCGGCCGAAAGGATTTCCGATAAGCCGATTCCGGTAGCGAGAATCGCGGCCAGATCTTGGTAATCTCTCGCCTGCGCTCGTTGCTGAATCGTGGCAAGCTTGGTAGCTGCCACGTCCAGCATGGAAGCAACCTGAATTTTGTTGTCTGCCGCCACATCTGGATCCTGCACGCGATTTAGTTTCAGCCCGCCAAAGAACGAAACCTTGACCGGTGCCCCCCGATCCACAATCGCGGTGAGAGTGTTCGTTTCGAACCGGCTCATTTCCGCATTTTTAAGGCATGGAATCGTCTTACGCAGATCCTCGGGAGCAAACGAATTGTTTGAGAAGAAATCAAAACCTTCGGAATGACGATGTGCGAGGCGCAAAGCCAGGGCCGTTCCACCGTACAGTACAAACTCGGCCGGCGTATGGCTCAGTTCACTCCACAGCGTTTTCTGCGCTGCCGGCAGAATTTGTAGATTTGGTTCAAACATAGCTGCTCCAGCCCGAGCAATTGATGGACCGACGCCTCTCGCCGCAATATTATCACTCGGTCCGCTCTGCCCGGTGACCACTCCGGAATCTGGCTGATGTCCGGAGCCAGAGTTCAGAAACGGTGTTCAATTTATTGGCCCGTACTCTTTCAGCTTGCGATAAAGAGTTGTCTTGCCAATTCCCAGCAGCTTCGCGGCCATCATTTGTCTCCGTTTAGCTGCGTGATGGTCTTCAGAATGGTCTGCTTTTCGATCACGCTCAATGGCACAACTCGCGCTTCTCCTGCAGTCCCAGATGGACGATTGACATACCCAGAAATGGAGCTTGGAAGGTCGATCGTGTGAATGAGGGGGCCGGAGCTCATCACACAGCACCGTTCAATACAGTTTTCCAGTTCACGGACATTTCCCGGCCAATCATGAGCGATTAGGACACGCATAGCTTCATCGCTCAATTCGTACTTGCGTCCATAACAACGTGAACACTGTTCGAGAAACTTTGCCGCCAGCAATGGGATATCTTGACGGCGTCCCCGAAGTGGCGGCACTCGCAGGTTCAGCATGTTCAGCCGGTAGAAGAGATCCAAACGGAACGAACCCTGGGCGACCGCCTGCTCCAAGTCGCGATTGGTTGCCGCCAGAATGCACACGTTAACTGGCACTAACTTGGTGCTGCCGACTGGTCGAATCTCCTTTTCCTGAAGCGCGCGGAGAAGCTTTGCCTGAAGATCAACGGCGAGTTCTCCAATCTCATCGAGAAATACGGTTCCACCTTCGGCAGTCGTTAGCAATCCTTCCTTTGCTTGGGTGGCGCCAGTGAATGCACCTTTTGTGTGCCCGAACAACTCGCTTTCTATCAGCGTGGGAACGAGCGAACCGCAATCGACCGGGATGAATGGCTTGTCCCGCCATGTCCCGGAGTAATGTATGGCCCGGGCTATCATTTCTTTCCCGGTGCCGGTTTCGCCAAGAATCAGCACCGGGTGGGAGCTCTGTGAGGCCTTCGCAACAAGCCGGTACAGTTTCTCCATTTCCTCGGTTCGGCCGATAATGCCGCCAAACCCTTGATCGTTCTTGAACTTCTCGCATTGGATCCGCTTGGCGGTTTTGAACCTGAGATCTGAAGCGATCCTCTCTAACGTCAGCTTCAGTTCGCTAGACTGAAAGGTTTCGTGAGATAGTCGCGAGCTCCGGCCTTCATTGCCTGAACTGCTGATTCCACTGTCCCGCAAACGCTCACTACGACAACTTCGATCCCTGGATGGCGGGCTTTGATGCGGCGCAGTGTTTCGAGTCCGCGGACAATCGGCGGTTTTACATCCAGCAAGATCACATCCACTGCTTGCGAGTCGATCAGGTAGAGCGCTTGTTCCAGAGTATCCGCAGCACCTGTTGCGTAGCCCAGGGCAGAGCCTGCCTCGCGGTAAACCTCACGGAGAGAGCGATCCGGGCTAACAATAAGCAAGTTGAGAAAGCATGAATTCTCAGTCGACTGAGGACGTGAGATTGGAAGTGTGTTATGTGCGATTGCGCTTATCATGACAAGGAACCTCTGGTCGAGACGGCGATTCCATCAATGAGCTTTGGAGCTTCGGGCGCCTTGATGAGAGAACCGCTGGGCTTTTTTTTTGCTCCAGCAATGCGGAAGGATCGTGGGGTTAGTTTAGGAGCGCGTAATTATTGTGGTGCATGGAGACGGAACGGGAGGATGAAGGCGAACTCGAAATTGGTGTGAGGCCTTCAGTAACTAAGCTTGATGGCATCGCTGAGCGTCGACCGCATGCCGAGTCGAGAGCGTAGCCGCAGCTGAAATCAGGAAAGCTCAACAACAGCGAAACCAGCTGCCGCTGCACTCTCAGACAAGCGCTGATCGGCACAAATGAACGTTCTCCTTGCTGGCCGTTGTTGACACCAAATCAAGGCCGCCGCCAGTTGTAAGCTGTCGGCAGCCCGCAGTTCATGGCTGTCGAGTAGCCGCGTTGCAAGCTCCCGCAACGGGTCAGACGGCAGAATCTCTCTCCAGCCTCGACTGAGCATCTCAAGACGCGATAGAGCGCCCTTCTTCTCTACGTCCCTCAGCTTGCTCAGTCTGTGTAAGCGCGCAACCGCACTGTACACTTCCACTTTGCTGGCCCACCAGACCACCGGCATCACCTGGCGCAACTGGGACTGCGCTCGACGGCTTGTTCTCTCGTGGACACACAACGGCACTAGGGCGCTTGCGTCCCAGAAGGCAGGTTCTTTGCTCATAAGCTTTCCGCCCGATCATCCAGAAGTGCCTGGACCCCTTCATTCCCAGACACCTTTCCTGTTCGGATCTTCAGCAGTTCATCTACATTGATCGGACTCTCCGGCATCCGCATTTTTCCGGCGGCAACTAGTAGCAGTTCTTCTTCGCTTGCCTCCTCAGAGGAGAACGGAACTAGTTTCGCTACCGGCAGATTTCGGTCCCTGATAACAATTTCTTCCCCGCCCTTTGCAAATGTCAGGAACTTGCTGAGCTGATTTTTGAGTTCTGCGACATTGACGCTGCGCATGGTGGTCTCCTTCATGGCTATTATAGCCATAAGTGAGGCCTGACGAAAAAGCGTTGGTAACCTCGGTTCCGGGTGCTGCTGAATTTGAGCTGAACCGGTTAGACAAACGTCTTCGCGAGCCGGATTTGAGGCCATGCGACCGCTCCATTTTCACGCGGGAAGCAGAGGCTTCGTCTCCGGAGTCCTCTAGAGAGCAGGGCCAATAATTGCTTTCGCGTTGCAGTGATCGCAATTCCCTGATACCCAAATCCGGAAAGAGGCTGGATGCGTTTCTGGGATCGCAATTCTGCAAGCATCCAGGGCTCCCAGTTAGGCGTGGCGGGGAGTCCGTAATGGCTGACCAGAGAAGACCAGATAAACGGGTCATCGTTACTTGCGAGCAGGAGCTTCCCATCGGAACTGGTGTCTGCCAGTTCTTGTGAACATGCCACCAGATGTTCAGTGGACGCTTATGTCCTCGAAGCACGATCGACCCCCGGAAGAGCAGCGGTTTCTCTCCCAGCGCAACTATGCGCTCGGCACCGGTGGGATCTATCACCGTGAACATGTCCCCGTTGCCAAAAGCCGCTGCAATGGCCCCGATCTCTACATCTCCGCCGAGAACCGAGGCCAAATGGGCATGCCGCACTCTTCGCCGATAAAAGCGTCGAGATGAAGGCGAATATTGGTGGCGGTCTTTTCCGTACGGCGTACATACAGCAGCTTGCCGAAGCGTTCGTGCGCGTTCTTCATATTGAGATGTCTCTTTAAGTTTTTGCTGAATTCGACGGGTGACGATCTCGAGGGAGACAGCCTCTCGTCGGACCTGATTCTTGAGTCCGGATGAAGGCAGGTTGTGGAGGAAGGTAAGGGCTTAAACGTGAATTAGCGGGTGATTAGCCGAACTCAACGCTGCAAGAAGCAGACGCGATTGGTCCAGTCCCATTTCGCAGCTTCTCTCGCCAGATTAGATAACGCTCGCACTTGGCCGCCTATGTCCGCTGGGGAGATGGTTTTTTCGTCAATGAAAATCACCCCACCATGGTTTCGCTCTTCTTCCGCCCAGGTTTTGAGCAGTGGCGGAATGGTTCTTCGGTCATAGCTAACCAGGGTCAAACCTTGTGCGGCAGCCTGCTCTAAACAAGCAGAGTCGTCCCGCCCTAAGAACTCACCGCTTTCCCATTCCGCCATGAAGTGAACCACCAGCAACCGATGACGGCGATGAAGACCGTCGGCAACACTCGGCGAGATGTGTTCATCGAGAAAAAGTTTGAGCATCTCGCGGTTTCCGTGCGCGGCTGGAGACGAATTTTGTGGCCTGCGGCAACATGCGCTTGATCGCCCCAAAATCCGCGGCGGCGATCTCGGACAGCGCCCCCTCGATCTCCTCGGAGAACGCCTCAGCGTAATTGATGGCGGCCTGGACTTTGGCTTCTGGCCATTTGAGATGTCTCGCGACGGCGGCAGCCTCTGACTTATAGCTGCGAGCGAGCAGCATTACCTCCCACACGGCAAGCGTGCTTCCCTGGATGTACGCTTGCCGGCCGGCAGGGGAATCGCGAAAGTCGATGAACGCAAACTCCGACCGCCGGAGACCTTCTTCAACCAACCGTGCGCTGGCATCGCTGGGTGTCCAGCCATGGCGAGTCGCCATACGCTTGAGGCGATTCCCGCTCTCGGCAGGCAGACGCATGCTGATAACGACCGAACGAGATGTGCTCATTGAATCTCCTCGCGTTACATTGTAAGTGTCGTAACTATTGTAACACAGATTGCCAGTAGGGAGCCATCTTCAAGAGTGGCAACTCGGGGCCCACGCCAGGGCTCAACCTCCAGTTCCCATTCCTCCTGGTCAAACATCGTCTGTCGCAGGCTTCTGACCTTCCTCCTTGGTCTCCTTCAGTTCGAGGATTCGGCCATTTTCGAAGGCCAGCGTCAGTTCATGACTAAATCGCTCTCGCTTCCGAATGATGGTTTCACCCACCTCTTCGCCTTCCTCATTGAACTTGTCCACATGTTTCACTGCCCGCCAATGGGCGATGTGCCGCTCGTCGCATTCTCCAAAGAAACCGTTCAACATGCCACTGCAGGCAAGAAGCCCAACGTGTCCTTTGTGCAATGGCGTTACTGGCCGTCCGCTCATCTTCTGTTGTTTGCGGACCAGCACTCCGCGAGCGTTTTGCATTGCAACGGAACCTTCAATTGCGTCTTCAATTTGGTCAAGCGGCAAGCCTGTGTATTGAATCGTAGCGGCCGAAGATGGTGGAATAAAGTAGCGCTCCGCCGCGTCTTTATTGAGCGGCGGGATCGAACTCGGCCGATATCCTAAGCGAAGAAGGGCATCCACTCCCCGCGGTTCTCCACGTGCATGTGATTTCTTGCGGCTGCCGAAAACTACGATCTGGTGAAATCGAACGCAATCTGCGTGTTCCAAGCAGAATAAGTTGATTCGGTCAAATTGGCTGGCCAGCAGTCGCGCACATGAATTCAGCGCGTTTACTGGGATCACAAACACCAGCACACCATCAGTTCGTACCCAGCGATAGCACTGCTCGAGAAAGACGGCTTCCATTCTTCGATTGCTATGTGGCCCCACCTCGGTGTCGTACGGAGGATTAAGGTACAGAAGCGAGCAGCTTTCCGCTTGCACCTTGCACTCGAATGCGCTGCCGTGGACGGTTGTGATCCCTTTCTGCACGGCGGCCACAGCGCGATCCGCGTCGATTTCAATGGCAGCGATCTGCGCACCAGTTTTCTTGGTGATTTCCAAAACCGCGGTGCCATCGCCTGCGCATGGATCGATAGCCCAGTAATGACCTGAAGCAACCCAGCAAGGAACGGATGTTGCCGGTTTCTTCAACGGGCAGAGGGTAATAGCCTAATTTCAATCTTGCAAAGGGGCGTGACATTGAATCTCCGGCAGTCTTCGAGGAAGACTGATTCACCCCCGTGCCGTCGAGCATTCGAGAGGCCCTTCGTTAGCTCTGACTGGAGTGAAGCGTTAAAATTCGTGCGGGACTTCATCGTCAGATTTCAATTCGCGAGCAATAAGAGTGAAGAGGTCTTGTACATGACTGCAGAAGCCACGAAGGACATGGCAGCCAAGAGTCTCAATTGGGATATGTACCGGAATGCTGCGGAAAAGAAAATCACAGAATATCCAGGAGCCAGCACAGCGTTCGAGAGACTCACGAACTCTGGCATCAAAAAAGACATGTTGCTTGACGGTCTAATGACTGTGGGATTTGGCACACACTCTCGGCAGAACCGATCGACTAAAAACTCCACAGCGATTGGAAGGCCCAGTGCGGGGCGCCTGAAGGAATGAATTGGAAACAATTCCAGAGACACATTCAATCATATCTGCAGGTTGCAGACGAAATAGAAGACATTTAATTCAAAATAGTTGTGGTTGTGTCGTGCCAAACCTGGTCTCCCGCCTAGTCGCTATTGATCGTATGGTTATCGGCGAATGCTCAAAACATTTGCTTGAGGACGCCACGTGCATCGATTTCTCGGGACCAAAATATCTTGGAGCACGAAGAGGGTTTCAGGACTATACCCCTGTTCATGCTCTGTTCCGATTTTGGAACAAGATCGTTTACTCGTTGACAGTTAATTGTTTTCGGTTACTCTTTGACCCATCATCCGTTCATACCCGTTCTCATTCCTGGACAGCTAAAACATGTGAGTGAAATTCCGTCGGGGCGAACCACTTGGGGATTTTCGGAGAACGGTCATGACAAAATTACTAAATGCTTCTGTGCTGCTCACCCTTGCGGTGTGCCTTGCCGGCGCTCAAACCGCCACTGTAACGCACAATGTCAATCTTCGGTCTGATCCTTCAACCAATAATCCAGCAATCGTCAAACTCACACCAGGGACACCTCTCCAGGTGCTCGACGCGAATCCGGACGGCGGCTACTACCAGGTCAAAACTAGGAACGGAGAGATCGGATTCGTATGGGGCAGGAACGTGCAAATCGAGTCAGGGGAGAACGGGCCGGCAGCATCTGGGCAGCCCCCTGCTGGAACGCCCCCAACAACTCCCTCGGGCACGGTCTCCCCGAGTGCGCCGGTTCCCCTTCTTGCTGCAGGTCACCCGGTGAACTGGTGGTTTGTTTTCAAGTTCAATTCGGCAAGTTTCCCGAAATGCGGCGGCACAGCAACCAGAACTTGTCCATTCGGCGGTCAAGTGCAGAACTATGCTGCATACAGCCAGCAGTTCGTCTATGCGAGCAGCGAAGCTCACACGCTGCAGCAAGGGAATCATTGCTTGGGCGACACCACGAATGATCCGATCGGAGCGACCTTCGACGAGGTATATAACAACTCCTTCAACTACGTAATCTGGAACGATCAGTTCTATAACGATCCGCAAATACAGGGATGCACGACGAGTTGTAGCGCTCCTTGGGGGCATTCAAAGGGAATGCTGGCGTGGAACGATTCTGGCGAAGGCCTCGTTCTACAAGTCACAACCCCATCCTGGCCGGCAGCAGGAAGCGTGCATTCGCCCCGCCAAACAGACGGAAATACCCTGGGTTGCGTGAAAGATGACAACGTTCTCGTCAGTCAGCACTTCTTTGCGCTCACAATAACCAAGGATGATCTGTTGAAGATTCTGTCGGCGCTCCATAACGCGAGCGTGGTCACCGACACGCAAAACCCTCAACTGGTAAAGAATGGTGGGCCCTCGGATGTCCAGCAGCTGGTAATGCAACTCGGAGCGAAATCAAACGGTAATACCTTCACCAGCGACGTGCTCTCTTCTGGTGTGGAGTTGATTTCGAAACCCTCGAAGCTGAATGTCCCGCCGTGGCAAATGGTCTCATCAATTCTCGGAGGGGTCTCGCTGAGGGCTGCGACCTGGTGGGCGAATCCGAAGATATATACGACAACCGGCAGCACTAGCGTTTCCTGCTGGGACAACTCGCTGTCCAATCCAGGGGCAGTGCAGATTGCAACAACAGGACACTGGGCCGGCCAGGAATTTGGACTCACTGGAGGACTGGGAAAGAACTCCAATCACGCCAAGATCGGGGTGTCGGTCTCAGGTACTCACCATTACTCGATTTTCGGCGACATGAACCAGCAGGGGACAATTTCGGGGCAACAGTGCTCCAGCAGTCAGAATGGAAGAGGCGGGCTGTTTTATGTTATCGACGATGCGGACCTGTTCGACGGTTTGACGGGTCTCATCAGTGGAGGCACCGCTCCTACGCACGCTCCGTAAGCGAACTGTCGGTAATGCGAGAAAAGACCAGGGGTAAAGGATGCCAAAGAACATCGTGATCTGTTGCGATGGCACCGCCAATGAGTTCACGCAACATAATACGAACGTCGTTAAGCTCTTTTACGCACTGGATCAGCATCCCGATTACCAGGTGACCTTTTACCACCCTGGATTGGGCACGATGGAACCCTCGGGCGCGTTGACACCACTGGCCCGAAAGTTTACGAAAGCCTTGGGCATGGCTGTTGGATATGGTCTTTCGAACGACATCGCAATGGCCTACGACTTCCTGATGGAACAGTATTCCGAGGGAGATAAGATTTTCTTTTTTGGATTCAGTAGGGGGGCGTACACGGTACGCGCTGTTTGCTCGCTCTTACACATGTATGGCCTTATCCGCCCACTAAATGAATCGCTCGTTCCTTACGCCATTCGCATGATGTTAGCGATCAATCGGGCGAGACCGGGCAACACAAAAGAGGAGGACGCGATAGAGCGCTATTTTGAACTGGCCGACGCATTTAGAAACACGATGTCCCGCACAGACTGCACGCCATGGTTCGTCGGTGTGTGGGACACAGTCAGTTCAATCGGCTGGATTGCTAATCCCTTGAAGCTACCGTTCGTCACTAATAACCCGGACATAGAAGTGGGCAGGCACGCAGTATCCATAGACGAGCATCGCGCATTTTTCCGAAATCATCTCTGGAGAATCCCGGACAATCCGGAAGCTCCAGCGGGCCCAAAGAACCTAAAGCAGGTCTGGTTCGCTGGCGTGCACAGTGACGTCGGCGGTGGATACCCCGAAGGCGAGAGTGCTCTGTCGAAGATTGCGCTCGAGTGGATGATACAAGAAGCAAAAGCAAGCGGCCTACGACTGGATGCAATCAGGGAATCAGAGGTTCTGGGCCGAAGCAACGGAAGCAAGTACGTCCCGCCGGACGCAAACGGCCTTGCTCACGAGTCGCTGACAGGATTTTGGAACCTCGCGGAGTTCTTGCCAAAGCAACACTATGATTGGACGACCAGAAAAACGGGATATCGACTCAACCTGTACCGACGCCGAACAATTCCGCCCAAGTCCTTAGTGCATGATTCTATTTTCGCACGAAAGGGGAATTATTCGGATCGTGTGCCGCATGACGCGATCCCGGTAAGTACTCTATCGTCGAGTAATATGTAAGTAGTCGCGCAGAGTGCTGAAGTTCAGATCCGCAAACGCGGTGATTCGAGCACGACAGCATAATTCGATTCGGCAGGAGGCAGGTGATGGACCTTCGACTAGTCCTATCGCTCGGTATGATGATCGGTGGCTTGATCTTCGGCATCGGCGGGATGTATCTACTGGCAACCCAGAAGTTCGTCCGGGGGAAGAATAATGTTACGGAAGTCGAAATCCCGGTCTTCGGCAGAATAAAGACGAACTATCCCTCGCTGGTTGCGGTGCTGCTTGGAGCATTTCTGCTGTACACCCCACTACAAAAATTACCGGCGCAGGTTCCCAAACTGCATATCGCAGGCCAGGTAACGCAAGATGGGCAATCACCCAAAAAGGAAATCCTCGTCGTTTTGGCACCTGCGAAATACAAGAACTTTACCGGGTCGAACGGAAAAATCGATATGGACGTAGACAACGTGCCCGGGCAGGGAGACTACACGGGAATTGCGTATTTCGCTGACGGAAACTGTAAAGACGTGAAGTTTGCAGAAGTCAGCCCCACAACGTCTGGAAAAGGAGAATTCAATGCAGATGTACGCGGGACTTGCGACCAACACTAAGGCGCTTGGAAAGGCAGAATTCTTCTTTCGTGCGCTCACGATCATCATGGTCTTGGGATGGCTTGTCGGTTGCACCAAACCGAACGTGGCTTCGGGGCACCTTACCCATGTTCGAGGACAGCTAGTAGATAGCGGGGGCCGCCCTGTAAGCCAGTATCCAATGAAATTAGAACCGCTTGACGGTTCAGGTCGGACGTTTAGCTCGGTAACCGATTACAGCGGCCGTTTTGAATTTGCGGATGTTCCAAAAGGCACCTACGTAGTATACCCAGCCAACCGCCCTCGCGATCTCGGCAGGACAATCCGAGTGCAAGGTGACTCGACCGAATCGGTGGGCGAACTTCAGTTTGGCGAATCCATTAAGGTAGATTTAAATGCTGCCGCGGCGCCCGTAATTAACGATCAAGCTAAGCAAACAATCAACTCTGAAGCTGCGCGCACCATCAATCCTGAGGCGGCAAGGACCATAAATCCAGACGCAGCTAAGATGATCAATCCTGCAGCGGCAAGGACAATCAACTCAGAAGCTGCAAAGACCATCAACCCGGATGCGGCTCGGGTTTTGAACCCAGAACGCGCCCGAGTATTGACTAAGCAACAAGCGCAGACGCTTACGGTGCAGCAGGCGCAGGAACCACCTAAGTAAAAAAGGTGCCTGGCACCAGCCCGTAATCGGCTGATTAAATTCCAAAATAGTCCATCCAATCTCGCCTGCAACTGGATCATTGCCTCTGGTCGCATATATACCACGATAATTTCCGCGAATGCTCAAAAGATTGCTTGAGAACTCTGCATGCGTTCGTTTCTCGGGACAAAATATTCTGAAAGGAGACGACGGGTTTGGCGAGTCAGCTCTACCTACCCTCGTTAGCAGAAGAAAGAAGGTGCTCATCCTCCGTCTTACCGCTAAAAAATCGGTGAACGACGAGCAATAATAACGTCAGATACCCAAGCCGCTGCTCGAAAATCGATCGAATCTGCGCCGTGTATTTGCCTCCGTCGACCGATGCCGACTGCTGGAGAAGGGTGTTAGCAAAGGAGGCGTAAGCATTCCCTTTTCCGGTCTCCTGGCGGACTGCACGCCAGGTCTCAGCAATTAACGGGTCTGCCTTATCAGCTCCTAATAATTCGCGCACTTGCCACAAGACGGCGCCCCACACTTCACTACCATCATTCTGAACCGAATCCCATTGCTTCAGCCGGATTTCGGAAAAATTTGCGCCGCGTCCGCAGATCCTGCGGCGGAAGACAAAGCCTCCGATGCCGCCAAGGCCATTCTTTCCACCATTGGGTGGTCGGTAAAACTACAGGGAAAATAAGAGGCCAAGCCTGACTCGACTGCGTAATAATCCCAAGATGGTGTTCCTGACGGTCGGAGCGGCTGTTGGCCAGGATCGTAGCAAGGCGCTCTTGGCGTGCTCCGGTGTACAGCCGCTCCGAGCAGAGGAGCATCAGCATCGCTCCGCAATCGGCTGGCCCGCAACACTGATCATGTCGCCGATGTTGAAGGTGATGTGACCGCTCAGCTCCTTGTCGGGGGCATAAACCAGGCGAACTGGCCGCCCGTTCACCAGCAAGCCAACGGGTGTGACTGAGTGGCGAAGAAGCCTCTCGAATTTTGCCTGAGGAGATGCCTGCCAGTGGCGCGCGTCGCTCGCGACGACGGCGTCGAGATCGGTTCCCAGAGGAAACTCCTGGATCAGCATGAGAAATTCATGCGCAGGATCCGGGGGCTCGTAATCGCGTAGTGCGTATGTTGGCCGGAGCGTTTTCGTTGTATTCCGGGAGAGCAACTTCTAGCGAAGCAGCCAAAACGGGAGCGCCAGGCGAGCCATAGAGGTCATATGCACCTTTTTGAGGGCTGAGCCGAAGCTACATGCGTCGGAAGTCCTCGCATCAGACGAATACTGACTTTGTAGAAGAGGTGACCGAACACTGAACAACAAGCCAAACTCGATAAACCGGAAAACGTTGAGCGAGCGCGATTTGAGACGAGCCGTCGCGAACGGGGAACGAATAGAAAATCTCATCCTATTTACGGATTCCAGACAAGGAATACAACCCGATCCGTCCTCACTTGGAATTCGTAGACATTCGGGGATACGAGAGCCTACATGAGCCTGGGGAACCACTGGAGTACGCCTACTTCCCAACCGGGGCATGATTTCGATCGTGATCGAAATCAGCGATGGCAGGACGTTGGAGGTTGGTGTCGTGACGAAGAAGGGGTTTGCAGGTGGATCGTTGGCAGTTGGACAAAGGACAAGTCCGTACCGCATGATTTGCCACCCTCCCGTGGACGGTTTTCGGATCAAAGCAGAGGTATTGCAGCAAATACTGCCTGTCCCGATGGCCCTTGAGAATGTGTACTGCATCACGTTTCCGACAAATTCCGGCCCGGATACTGCGGCTGTGGTCAGCTCGGGATATTGATTGGCTTAGAAGGCCTTCACCTCTTCAACTGTCATCCGTTCATCCGGCTCTGGAAGTTTGAGACCATTGAACGAGAAACTCCGGTTTAGAGCAGTCCTTTCCATGATGTTTTCCTCCGCCTCTCCTTGATTGTGAGTTTCTGAATTCGCGAAAGATTGTTGCCACACTAAAATGACGTAAGCGCCACGCTAGGAAGGTGATTGCGGGAAATGAGAGACTTATCTGAACTTGAGTAGCCCGTATCGCTCGGGGCTCACGGAAGCTTGAAACCAGGAAGCCGGAGTGCCTTGTTATCAAACGTCAGGGTATGGATGCAATCGGCTCTGGCAGCAAGCTCTGTTATCAGAGCGTCTGCGAATGACCCGCGACCGTGCTTGAGCGCGACCATGGCCGCGAACACTTCTTGCTCGTTCTCGATCACGAGAACCTCGATTTGAAGCATGCGTTCGACAGCCGCGGCAATCTGCGGGGGTGCGAACCCGTAGGCGCGGTCCAGAACCCATACTGTCTCGGCCATTGCGACCACGCTCACAAAGCCAGGGTTCACCTCGCTTAACCGGCTCTCGATGATTTCCGTTGCCTTGGGCGACTGAACCGCATCGTCCTGAGTGAGATAGCGGATAAGAATGTTCGTATCGAGCCCGATCACCGGTGTTTCGCTTTCGGTGCTCCGCTAGATGCGCATTCCGCGGTCGCCGTGGTCATTTCCTCGATTGTCACTGGCCGTCGACGCCGGGATTTCAGGATGCCTCTAAGGGCTGAAGCCCGAAGCTTGGGCAGGAGGACCACGCTCCCATCGGGGTGCAGGAAGAACTTAACTCGGTCACCGGCCTTCAACCCGAGATGCTCGCGAATCGTTTTCGGGATGGTCGCCTGGCCCTTGGCAGTGATTGCGGATTCCATCTTGGCTCCATTACTTTTCCGATAAAGTAATACTACGGCGCGAACGACTGTGTCAATCTAAAGAATTGTGCATGGTCCCAAACGTTATGAAGGGCCCCTTGATGGCGCTGAACTGCGACGTGTAGCGCATGCGCCGGGATATCCACTAATCTGAGGCCCTGCACCGCCCTGCACCTGTCGTCATTGATCACTTCCGTTCCGCCGCAAATAAGGTCATATTTTGTTCGGTGGGTGTGGCACTTTCTGGCGCCGGCTCCTTCGGGGCAGCATCTCCCTGCTTCTTTGCGTTCTGGCCGGCTTTGGCTCTCACCTGATCGCGCGCGGCTTTCGCAGCCGCCTCCATCTCGGCCTTGGCTTCCGTGAGCGAGTTTGAAGCCGGAGATTCCCTTCCACATAGGACGCGAGGCTCCTCCCAAGCTCTCGATCCAGTTCCTCCGGCGTCCCAGAGAAGCTCAGTTGGGGTTGCAAGGCCAGCATTCTCGTCTTCCTTCTTTCTCGAAGGAATGAAATTAACGCGGATTGAGTTTTGACTCGTGCGAGAGACGGTTATCATCACTGTCCGCTCGCCCAGCAGAGGCAGGAGTTCGACAAACACACTTCCTCCTATGTTTTTGAAAGAGATTTGGTGGTGCACCGGGGTAATCAGCGCGGAGCCTGCTTAGGGTTATGAGGGCTTTTTGTGAGTTTCAGGCCACGCCATCTTCGTGCAGCAGCAGGTCGCAGAGTGCACGCTTCAATTCTTTGCGGTGGTGCTGATCTTGGACGTGGGGTAAGGCCCGGATGGCTGCGTACAGAATTCGATTGCATTCGCTATTGCTCAGAACCTGGTAGTTGATTTCACGAGAGAACAAATCGGGATTTCTCACCGGGAATTGCAGGAGTTTTCCATTAGCCATATCTCACCGCCTGTCCTGTACGGCAGGATCGAGAATGATTCCGCCCGGCCAATATTGAGGGTACCACTATTCGCCCTTTATTCGCCTAGAAATATTCAGAAGTTTTAAAAGTGGCCTTCTTGCGGATTCGATTTGCTTGCGACCTCCGGCAAATGCGCTTCTATGGCAGGTCGAGCGTCTTGATGCGTTCGCTCTTAGAAACCCTGGGCAGTTCGACGTGGAGCATCCGTCAGCATTCAACGTTAAGCCTTCGCGAAAATTAAAAGATACAGGAATAGCAAGAGTGCGAGAGCACTGAGGAGGCTTCTCACAGCATGCAACACGCCCCAGCGGACGAGTAGCCGCTCCGTTTCCGCTGACCGTTTGTCCAGCGTGGGACTCAGCAACTGCTTGTTGGTCGGGAGGATCACAATCAAAGTGAATGGAATAACAGTGCCGAGTGCGACCCCGCCAACCAGCCACCAGAACGTTGCCCCGGCGAGCCACGCTGCAATGGAGGAGCCCAATCCCAGCGCAGCCAAGGTTGCCTGCATGATACTGCCTCGGCGATAGCTCGGCGAAAATTCAGCCGCAGCTATTTCTACCCCGCATTCCATTCTTGCAGGATGCTCAACGAGGCTGACGTAAACAGCGGCTCCTGTGAATATTCCGCAGGCGAACACGGCGACGAATTCAGCGAGCTGGCGCATCAGTCACTACCTTTCTACACTGTGCTCACTCTCTTCCGGCTAAAGCTCAGGTCAGCGAATGCAAACCCGTCGCAAGACACGATTTCTCCCACTTCCACCGACAAGTCGTGATGGAACATCGGGCCTGCGTATACGAAGGTGTGAAATTCCCCGTTCTCGCCACAGGGGTCGATGTCCGGCGGGAATTCCGAGAGCAGTTGTTCATCAAATTCTCTGCCCACGAATTCCGGCGCTAGGAGTTTGGGGTCAACGCAGGTTAGCTTGGCACGTACGCCGGATTCGATCATAGAGCCGGCAAACTCCCGAGTGGGCATACCCCACACCGGAAAAATTGGCTGCAATCCATAATCTCCCAGTTGCTTCTCGCGATATGCCCGAATGTCGGTCAAGAAGAGATCGTCAAAAGCAACGCATTCGATGCCCGACTCAACCGCCGCTTTGCACGTCTCTTTCATGACGCACTCGTAGTCGGCGTTCGAGCACGGCCACGGCAAATCCACATCCCACAGAGGAATACCCGCTGCCTTCGCCTGCGCTTCGACGAGGCTACGACGCACCGCGTGCATAGCGACCCGGTTCGCCTGCTGATTGAACGTCGTAAGCAGCCCGACAATTTCATATTCATTCTGTTGCCGGAGAAGGTGAAGGCTCCAAGCACTGTCTTTTCCGCTGCTCCACGAAAGCAACGTCCGTTTCATATCAATTTGGGGCTCCAGCTCTCCTACACATTAGGCGCGCCGCTTTGCAACCGCACGAAGCAAATATCTTATGGGAAACAGGATAAGGCCAAAAACAGCACTCCCGAGGTCTAGGTAGTGACCGACGCTGTGCTCCTCTCCCCAATGCCATCGATTTAAAATTAAAATAAGGATGCAGCACGAAAGCAGCACTGCGTGACTCACGACACCGTCACAATCTCGCCGGGTTCGCGCTTTCGAGCCGCCATGGTGCTGGCCATCGTTGCGGACGCACTCCAAATCGTCGTTTTTCCTTTGTTCGTCGAGGGCGCTTTGTCGCCCGCTGATGACCTGCTCGATCTCGCGGTGGCAGCCGTGTTGGTTCGCCTGCTCGGCTGGCATTGGGAATTTCTGCCAGCAGTCGTTGCCGAACTCGTGCCCGGCGTCGACTTAGTTCCCTTGTGGACGATGGCGGTTGCAAACGTGTATCGGAAATCGAAGCGGATCGCAGTCACCGTAGAAGAAAGTCGTGCGCAGCACCCATCGCTGAGAGACCCACAACATTCTTAAGCTGTGAATCGGATGGAGATCAAATGGCAGGTTCTAAGGACGACCTCAAAGATCGCCTCACTCGCTACCGCCAAATCAAGATCAGCGTCATCGGCAGGAAGTCCGGACAGACAATTTCGATTCCGGTGTGTTCGCGTTGGATGGCAAGAAGCTCTACCTCCTACCGGTGCAGGGCTCGGAGACGCAGTGGTACAAGAACGTGCTCCAGAAACCGTCGATTCGGATTGATGCGCGAGGCGCTGAGGGGGAATCCGCGCAACGCCAATCGCCGATGCGAAAGCTGTGAAATCAGTGGTCGAGAAATTTCGCGAAAAGTATGGCGTGAAGGACGTGAAGAAGTACTATTCGGAATTCGATGTGACGGTTGTGATCGAACTCGCTTGATCAGCGATGCGCACAGGGTTCGCCTCGTATTCACCTGTACTCGCCAAAGGTACGAATACCTAGCGTACCATTGGACATGAGCAGAATACATCCAAAATGTCTCGACTCAGACCATTTGGATCAGTCGGTAGTTGCCGATATCCTCCTTCGACAAGAGCCAGACGAGGAAGAAGACGAAGAGGACGACGGTGACGGCAAAAAAGATGAGGATGACGACCGAGAGGACGACGGCTACTCGGAATAGGTGGCCCGTCAATCAGCCACAGTTGGGGACTCACGCATTCAACTTCCAATACCCGTTCAAAGGCGCCTTTTGAACTTTCTGCTCATTTAGCAACAGGTTCAGCGCGGTGACGACTGCGTCCGGCCGCTTCCGGAGTTGTTCTGCTAAGTCTCGCTCGCTGACGACGACATCTCCGGTCGGGTAGCGTTGATGAACAGTGTTCGCATAAACTGAAATTTTCTCAGCCAGTGATCGCAGTTCTTTTTTCTCCTTTCTCTTGCTGCGCCTGGCGCGCGACTCCCCGGTTTGCAACGCTCGCGTGCAGATCGGTGCTAGACCAACAGCGCAAGAGATTAGTACGATCCACCAGTGAAACGGAATCGGCAAGAAAGTATCTGTGAGGAAGTGCATAGTGGTGGCCGTTGAAATCGGGTACGAAGAGAATACCTGTACATCCGCATGTCGCGAAGATTACAGAAGGCCTACGCCGTTGCGACACGGCCGGAGGCAGTGTCTTCAAGCTGTCTTGCAGATTCTTTAGAGATGATAAGAAGAAAACAGAGCTGCGAGTCTCCTGTTGCCAGTCAGTCCCGCAGCCCACCACGGAACAGAGGAGACCGGGCACCTCCCAGTATCTTTCGTGCAACGCCTCGCTGTTTAAGATTCTGACCCATATTAAAGAGAATCTTGGCTGGCAGGATGTGATCCGAATCACATGCGATGACGCAACCAGCACTCGTGGCTCGCGAGGAATTCGTCGTCTCCAGGGACGATATAAGATGCCGCCGTTCTTGGATTCCGAGACGGTGGTCTCGAACCTAGAGAATGCCCCCCAAGAGCAGCCCCGACCTGCGCACATCGCAAGCAGATCCACAAAGTGGCAACCACCAGTATTAGCGCCATGATCGGTGGCGTAACCGGCTACGACTTTTTTGCGGGCGGCTCAACTCGGAATCAACCGAGACTCCGTTTCGAAACCAGACCGCTTGACCTATTGGCTTTTGTAGGCTGTGTAAACAGAAGTGATCACCTCACGTGAGAATCCTCGCTAAAGAGGTATCAGAATCCGTCGCACCGACATGTCCTGATCGGCATTCTCCACGCCGAAGACCTCCTCGGAGATGGGAAGTACGTGCTTTGTTTTCATGCGGGAATCCCGAATTCCTCCTTTGGCGACCTACGTGCCAATAAGCATGAGGGGGACGGGTTGCGGGCTCCTGTGGAAATGGAGATTCTCGATGGGAGGGGACACGCATGTTGAAAGAGCAACAGCAGATTTTTGTCTATAACAAGACGAGAGAAACCTTTCTGGCCTTTCGTGTGAGGGTCGCCGACTCCGTTTTGGGCCGGCTCGTCGGTCTGCTCGGCCGACGATCTATACAGAAGGATAGCGGCGTGTGGATTGTGCCAGGGAACGCGGTACACACTATAGGAGTCATCTTTTCTTTTGATCTGGTTTTGATTGATAAGAACTTCAAGGTGGTAGGACTGCGTGAACTGGTGCATCCGTTCTCCATAACCCGGCCGAATTTCCGTGCTGAGAGTGTGCTGGAACTGCCAGTGCATGCGATTTTCTGCAGCCGGACGCAGATCGGCGATCAGCTCCTGATCGAGCGCTATGAGGCCAGAGAAGCGTTCAAAGGGAATGGAGATGGGCGAACAGGGCTGAAGAGCTTGCCGCTAGATTTCGCTCCCGCAGGACCTTATGGGCCTATCATTCAAATTCCACAAGGCTCCAGGCTAGACTCGCGCCATGAAGGATTTGCGGATACCAAAACTCGCTAACCACAGGCAGGTTGGCTTCGCCCGCCGGCAAAGGTCGGCGCCTTGGAAGCGCCCATCGATTGGGGGGCGCGACAAACTTCCTGGAGTGCCCGGCGACCCGCTGAGCGCATCAAGGTTTGCAGGTGAATGCGGAATGTCAGTGCAACTCTCGCAGCCCAAGACAAGGACGCTCCTTCTTTGCATGTCATGTATCATCCCGGTGCAGGAATGATCGCCGCAAGGTCTCGAATGTGTTCCGAAGAAGTGCCCGCTACCGAACCCAGCTTCCAATTGGGAAACGGATTTCGGGGTGAATTTCGGAAATCATCAATCAAACGGCGAACCATTCTGCACCGTTCAAACAGCGAATCCAATAGAAAATCCAAGTCGTGACGCTCTCCGTACCATTCGATTGGAATGTCTCGCGCGATACTCTGCAAGATCGCAGTAGAACATCGCTCAATCCGCGATAGCCAGGGTTCAAAATCGTTCCACGATTCGATATGTGCGTACACCTTTAATGTGCATCGGGACTCTCGTTTTGGTGGTGATGTAAGGCCGGGGGGATCGGAGGAGTGTTCAGGTGCTACAAGGCGAAGAAGTGGATGGGAAAGCTAGTGCGTTGTTGCCCTGCGCTTATGCTGTGTGGGCTGGGGGTGAGTCGGCGAACTGTTCGAGTCCGAAGACCAGGTTGCGTAAAGTCTTCATGTCCGCAATTTCAGCCAGCGGTGGCGCCTGAAGCTTGGCCAGTAAACTCTCTAGCATCTTCGGATCAATCCTATTCCTGACTGCACTTAGCCGGTCGAAACCGCTCGCCGCTGATGCGAGGACTTCCAGGACCGCCCGCTTTGTTGAAGCATCCTTGATCATTGTAGGTTGGTCGGCCTGGCCGTACTGGCGCAGAATGTTCCGATAGAGCCTCGGCCCAACGGCTTTCTCCATAGCGAGAATTCTGGTATCCAGATCATCCGCGCCCGAATTAGCGCTCGCACTGGCTTGTCTTCCGTTGGGCTTCGGACCGCTATGGCCGCTGCCGCTTGCACCATTCGGGTGAAAACCATTACCGTTGCAGGTTTTGCCAGGCGGACGCATCCCCTTCCGCCAGTTCTCCGGAATTGCCCAGGCCAGAAGTGCAGGTATTCGCTTTGGTTGCTGGTTCTGGTCGAGATCAACCCAAGAGCCTCGAAATTCATAGAAGTATCGACCTAAACCAAAACAGGCACATGCCCGTTTGAAGGCCTGCGCGTCCGCTGAGATCATCCCATTTTCATCGTCGGCCCACTCTTCACCGGTGCCTGAATGGGACCAGAGACCGACGATAGTGACCCTGCACGTCACCAGGATCTTCCCACTGACGATGCTCTCGCCTTTTCTCACGCACGTGAGATTGCTCATGGTATCGACCTTGTATTCTCGGGTCCAGCCCTGGGGAGTAAACAGGGCATTCAGTCTGTCGGCGTAGGCGCGCGGATCAGCGTACGGGACGATCTGGCCGCGTTTTTTGTCGTTTGCCGTATTTATGACCCGCCACCGGACCTGATCTGGAGGAACCGGCACTTCTAGTTCTGCGATAGCTGACGTGATGTCCGGTGTCGAAACGGACATTGGTGCCTGCTCGCTTGCCATGGAGAAACCTCCCTGAAGTTTGGGGATTTAGGAAAACGTGAGGTTATCGATCAGGCAGGTTGCTGTGGAGAGGAAACTGATCGCGTTTAGAACGGCACTTCTTCGTCTGGAACTGTGCTTCGCCCGTCGCTGGCCTCATCGAACTGAGGATTGCCACTGCCTATCTTTCGAGAGTCGAGGAACTCGATCCTGTCCAGGTAAATAAGATCCCTGTAATTCTTCCCGCCCGTTTTCTTGTCCTCCCAGGACTCGGTGCGCTTGCGGCCTTCCAGATAAACACGACTGCCCCTGTGTAGGTACTCGCCGGCGATTTCCGCGCGACGCCCGAAAGCTTTGATGGCGAACCATTCCGTGCGTTCCTGCAATTCGCCGTTCCTGTCCTTCCAACGCTCGGTACTGGCGATAGAAAACTGCGCAACGACCGCACCCTGGGAACTGTACTTCAGCTCGGGATCACGGCCGAGATAGCCGATTATTAGGATTTTTTGCATGGGAGAGTATTCCTTAGTCAAATGAAAACGATAGAAGGGCATCGCGGCGTGGGACAAACGCCTGCTTCGCCACGCTACGTAGGATTTTCAGGGTTTTATTCGTTGTCGGGAGTGGTCTGTGGTGGAAACTTGTACGTGAGCGGTTACGGTTCACGTTCCTGCACCGGAAGGTCTTCGATAAGTTCCATAAACGCCTCGGAAGCGACTGGTCCGTAGCTTAAATAAGGCATCCAATCGACCGGCCGTGGCGACAGGACCACATTGGTACCATCTTTTCGTATGAAGACTTCCCGTGTGCTGAACTGAAATTCCTTCGGCAGCCGGACGGCTTGACTTCGGTTGTTCATGAAGATTTTTGCTAGTGTGTCGCATATCGGCCCTTTTTCAATCGTTCTTTGCAGTCACGTTAATATCCCGCCTTACGCCCTCGTGTTTCATTCTTGTTTTCCGAACTCCGCCTTTTTTGAAAGGTGTTTCAATTGCTCCAGATCGCTGCTGCGGCCCGTGGCCCGCTTGTTGGCGATCAGGTCATCCAGCGAAATGAACTGAACAGAAGTACCGAAAACGGCGCCGCTGACGCGATTCGTCCAGGCAGCAGAAAACTCTACCCCAGTGATTTGGGTGATAATGTCGACACGAATTGGTGCTATGCCGATCTGATACGTCACCTCACCTTGGTTGAATGTGGCCGGAGTGATCCCGTCGGATTCTAGAGGGGCACCGAACTTCTTAAGAGCTTCGAACACTCGCAGTGAATTCTCTACCGAATTTTCTACCCACAGGTCAAGATCTTTCGTGTAGCGAGGCTCAGTGTACTTCATGATCGCATAGCCACCCACGATCAAATACCGAACCTCAAATTCGTTTAAGACTTGTAGCAGTTCTTTGTAATGTGGGTTTTCTGCCATGTCTGACTTCCTCGGCTAGTTCCACCATTTCCCATGCGGCGGCAAAAATTGCTTCATCTCCCTGCTCCTGCCAGAACTCAATATCGAATGTGCGATCGGGAAAACCACCCTTTACGAGCCGGGTTTTCCAGTTTGAATCCTGAGAATCGCTCATTACTACGTCTCCGATGCTTCACTTAATGCTTTAATAATACATTCTTGGTTCTGGACGCTGTTCGATGAGGGATTGTCGGTCTAGGCGACACCGATCAGTTTGCTCCTCTTTCAGCCTGAGCGGTTTCTTGCCAAGACCAGGGCTGTGTGCTTGGGTGAATTCGTTTTGGTTAGAGTCGCGTAAAGTTTTGTCGCCACTTTGCAGCCGAGAACCGCGCACTCCGCTTGCAGACTTGAGATTTGCGCCATGGCCTTCTCAAAAGGTAGTGCACAAAAGACCGCAACCGCCTGAATGGTTCTGAGTGGTGTCTCTCTGACCGGACCATCCGGGTCCGTCACGCCCTCGCGGCGGCTGTAGCATCGTCTCCGCTGGCTGGTTCTCGTCTCTGAAGGGGCAGGATCACTTCGATAATCGTGCCCGGC
>WNGE01000657.1_pt1 | contig 45231 bp, 42 predicted proteins | sample 5400651 | NCBI WGS metagenome assembly WNGE01 (sample SAMN13153370, study PRJNA577476) | soil metagenome | isolation source: 60 cm soil or saprolite under grassland replicate 2 | place: USA:California | collected 2016-06-15 | reverse complement strand
CGCCTGTTCGATAAAAGGGGCTACATGTGTTTCCGGTGCGGGACTCACGACAACTGCGGGGAGTGACCGTATGGGGAAGAACTGCAGCGCTAGCTGGGAAGAAGAAATCTGGACTTCATCGCCATCCTTGATCTCAGTGTTAGTTGCCAGCGGCTGCCCGTTATGGCTTAGTTGAAGCGAACTATCGAATGCACTCACCCAGTAGAATCCGTTTGTCCGCACCAGTTCCACGACAACGCCGTCGCTGTCGGCCCTTTTCGGCAGCGCAGATGCGCGCAAGCGTAGATTGCAGTCATCACAACTGCCAATACGAATGCGCTCGTCAGTTAGTACTTCGGTGTGTGTGTCTTCACCGGAGGAGACGTGGATAACGAGGCCGGTTGCCATAAATGCTGAGGATTCGTATCTACCGCATATAGAAATTTGGGCGCCCGCGTGAAACCGCTAAAAGCAAAGGTTGCGGTCTTCTGAAGCGGTTCGCCCTTAGGACTCTATTCTACAAGTATCTTCGCTGCTTGGCAAAAATAGTTACAGTTTTAGGTGAAGAACTAACTCCCTGGCCATGGAGCCGCTTATCTGTGGGATACAGCTTCGTGCTAGCATAACGCAATGGCAGAGTCCTCTTTCATCTGTGACCGCGATAAGCTGGAAGGGCTTGCCCCGGTGGTGGTGGCGCCAATCAGGCACCATATTTTCGTCTGCACCGGCAAGTCGTGTTCGGCAGTTGAGAGTCCCGAGGTGAAGGCTGCTTTCGAGCGCGAGCTCCTTTCGCGTGGGATTCTCTTCGGCAAGGAAACGAAGGGGAAAAATCCCAGAGGTAGCGTCGTGCTGACAGAATGTGCCTCGGTTGGTTTCTGTGCAATCGGAGCCGCGGTGATGGTCTATCCCGACGGTGTCTGGTATGCGCAGGTGCGGTCTGAAGATGTACAGGAGATCGTTGAGGAGCACATCATCAATGGTCGAGTGGTTGAGAGACTGGCCTTGTTGAAAGTTCCTTCAGCCGGCGTCACGGAAAGGTCAGAGAGCGACGGGGACTGGGAAGCGTGAGACTGCCAAGACTAATTTTACTGTTTGGCGTGTCGGATGAGGAACGTACTTCTAGAATTCGACGAACTCTTCAGGATAATGGTTTCCAGCGGAGTACGGGTTTCCGCGCTGCCGCGGCTTCATCAAGGCGGCCGATACGCGTCGAGTGAGGAGCGTTTAAGACAAGTTCAGGATCCACTATTGCCTCACGTGCAATCGACCTCATCGCAGCAATAAACTGATCCAACTCTTGATGCCCTACCGATTCCGTAGGTTCGATTAACATTGCGCCCTGAACGATCAGGGGAAAATAGATCGTCATGGGATGAAAGCCGTAGTCGATTAGTCTCTTGGCAATATCAAGCGTGTGCACGCCCTTGCGAGATTGTCGCTTGTCAGTGAAGACGACTTCGTGCATCGGGGCTGCGTCAAACGGCTTGTCGTAATCCGTTGCGAGTCCATGGGCGATGTAGCGGGCGTTTAGCACAGCAGCCTCTGTTGCTTCGCGCAGCCCGTCGTTGCCGTGTGTTTGAATATAGGAGAGCGCTCGCAGCATCATTCCGTAGTTGCCGAAGAAGGCCTTCACCCGACCGATAGAGCGAGGATAACCATAGTCGACCTTGAACTCCTGCCCCACCCTGGTGATGCGCGGAACTGGTAGGAACGGCTCAAGCTCTTTTGTGCAGCAGCACGGCCCGCATCCTGGACCACCCCCGCCGTGCGGAGTCGAAAAAGTCTTGTGCAGGTTCAAGTGAATTACGTCGACGCCCATATCGCCGGGGCGCGCCACCCCAACCAGTGCATTCATGTTTGCACCGTCCATGTAAACTAATCCGCCGGCCTCATGAACAATCTCGCAGATCTCCTTGATGTTCTTCTCAAAGAGTCCGAGAGTGTTCGGATTGGTCAGCATGAGCCCCGCAACCTCTCCGTGGGAGCAAAGTTCGCGCAGATGTTCAAGGTCGGTGAGGCCTTCCTTTGTAGATCGAATTGTCTTAACGGAAAACCCGGATAGGTGCGCGGAAGCGGGATTGGTGCCATGCGCCGAGTCCGGGATCAGCATCGTGCGGCGCTTGGAGGAGGCGCCTGCTCCATCTCGCACGTCGATGTATGCGCGGATAATCATTACGCCTGTCATTTCGCCGTGCGCGCCGGCGGCCGGTTGCAACGAAACGCCAGGCAAGCCCGTAATCTCGGCCAGGTCTTGCTGTAGTTCGTAGATGACCTGCAACGCTCCCTGCGCGTCGCTTTCGTCAGCTAAGGGATGGAGATTTGCGAAACCAGCTATGCGCGCTACTCTTTCATTCAGCCGCGAATTGTATTTCATGGTACATGAGCCGAGTGGGTACATCCCGAGATCGATCGAGTAATTCCAGGTTGACATGCGAACGAAGTGACGAATAACGTCGACCTCGCTTACCTCCGGAACGCCTTCCAGATCATCGTCGCGTCGAAACCGTGACGGGATGATCGAATCGATCGGGCTTTCCTCCACGTCCAAAGGCGGCAGACGGTAGCCGATGCGTCCTGTCCGCGAACGCTCGAAGATCAGGGTCTCGTTGTGGCTGATGTGTGAAGTGACTTTTGTAATTTCAGATTCCATGAATCAATTAACCACCGAGTTAACCACCCGCCAGGAAGGCACGAAATTAGGAACGGTCAGTGTCCCAGGGATCCGCGACTACCTCTGCATTTTTGGCGCCTTCTTAGAGGCAATGAAAGCGAGACCGTCAACCAACGCGTCGATCTCTTGCCGCGTGTTTAACTCCGTAACGCAGACAAGAAAATCATTCGGCCGGTCGGAGTAGTAACGACCCAACGCCAGACCTCCGGTTATACCTCGCTCGAGGGCGATACTTGTAAGCAGCGAGCGAGCTTCGGTTGGCGCGCGCACCACAAATTCATTGAAGCGCGGTGCCGTAAAAGGAACTGAGAAGCCCGGGATCCCCGCAATGCGCCAGGCAGCGTATGCGGTTTTTTGCGCGCACTGTAACGCAACCTCCTGCAATCCGCGACGCCCCATCGTTTCGAGATAGACCGTCGCAGCCAGCGCGATCAGCCCCTCGTTTGTACAAATATTCGAAGTGGCTCTTTCGCGGCGGATATGTTGCTCGCGTGTGGCTAGAGTCAGAACAAAGCCGCGCCGTCCCTGCTTGTCGAATGCTTCTCCGACGAGCCGGCCGGGAATCTGACGGGCATATTTTTCACGCGTGGCAAACAAACCAACGTACGGTCCACCAAATGAGAGCGGCACCCCAAAAGACTGTCCTTCGGCGATCACTATGTCTGCTCCGCATGCTCCGGGCGATCTAAGCAGGCCCATAGAAATCGCTTCGGTTATGGCAACAATTAACAATGCGCCGGCGGCCTGCGCTTTCTGGGCGAGCGCGGCGACGTCTTCAATGCAACCAAAGAAATTTGGGGACTGGACGACGATGGCCGCGGTTTTGTCATCAAGCGCCTCAGCCAGGCTTGCTGAGATCTGACCTGTGGTTGAATCAAATTCCACATGGTGCACTTCAATACCGGCATGCTGCACGTAGGTATTGACGACGTCGAGATACTCCGGATGTACGGCTCCACAGGTAATCACTTTGGACCTTTTAGTCACTCGCTCGGCCATTAGCACGGCTTCCGCTAGCGCTGTTGAGCCGTCGTACATCGAAGCATTTGCCACTTCCATGCCCGTCAACTGGCAGACAAGTGTTTGGAATTCAAAAATCACCTGCAGTGTGCCCTGCGATATTTCCGGCTGGTAGGGAGTGTAAGCAGTAAAAAACTCTGAACGAGAGATAATGTGGTCTACAACTGTGGGAATGTAATGACCGTAAGCCCCAGCCCCGATAAAGCTGGGTCGTTGCGCGCCCGTATTAAGCGCCGCCATCCGCTCAAAGCCTGAAAGCAGTTCTATTTCGGAAAGAGCAGGAGAGGTAACGAGATCGCGGGCCAAACGTAAGTCTGCGGGAATTGAAGAGAATAGATCCGCAGCCGAATCCAAGCCGATCTGGTGAAGCATCTCGGCCCGTTCTTCGGGCGAGTTAGGAATATAGCGCAAGTTTACTCTGTCTCAGCTTTCGTGAAGTCTTCGTATTCCGCTGCCGTTAAGAGACTATCGACCTCGCCCGGGTTCGATAGGCGAACGCGGATCATCCAACCCTCACCATACGGGTCCCCATTGACCTTCTCCGGCTCATCGGCCAGCGCTTCGTTGACCGCGACGACTGTTCCCGAAACAGGTGAGAACATTTCAGAAACAGCTTTCACGGACTCAACGGATCCGAATGATTCATTGGCGGCAAATTCTTCGCCCGCCTTTGGTAATTCAACATAGACGACATCACCGAGAGAGTTCTGGGCATAATCTGTGATGCCAATGTCTGCAACGTCGCCTTCGACGCTCACCCATTCGTGATCCTTACTGTAGTGTAGATCCTCTGGAACGTTGGCCATGGGTCCTCCAAGAGATTTTAGATTGCCGCTTGCCGATTCTAGATTTGCAGGGCTCGGCGAATTTCGAAAATCACAAATCAAAAATCAAAACGTTAACTTCCATTCATCGAGCACGCTTATAAAACGGGGTTTTAACAATCTGTGCTTCAACCAGCCGCCCGCGCACATCAATCTGAATCTGCTGGCCCTCGTTGGCGTGCTCAACCGGAACGTAAGCTAAACCAATGTTCTTTTTCAGGTAAGGCGCTGGGCTGCCGGAGGTCACTCGGCCCGTTCGCACCCCGTTAATCACCACATCCTGATCGTCACGCGCAATACCTCGTTCCGTGATTTCGAAGCCCGCCAGGCGGCGCTTGACTCCTGCTTCTTTCTGCTTCAAGAGCGCAGCACGCCCAATAAAATCGCCTTTGTTCAACTTGCAGATCCAACCAAGATCAGCTTCCAACAACGTGGTGTTCTCATCTATCTCGTGACCATAGAGAGCCATGGCCGCTTCAAGACGCAGGGTATTGCGCGCGGCTAGCCCACAGGGGATCACGCCTTCGTCGGAGCCGAAGTTTCCCGCATCAAGAATCTTGTCCCAAATCTGCTCTGCTTTGTCCGCGCTGGCATAAACCTCAAAACCATCTTCTCCCGTGTAACCTGTACGCGAGACAATTGCGGGCACCCCATCAACCCTGCCTTCAGTGAAGTGGTAATACTTGATATCTGATAAAGACAGATCCGTTAACCTCCGCAGGATTCCGAGCGCGTCGGGACCCTGTAAGGCAAGCTGGCAATATTCAGCACTTGCGTTGCGCAACTCGACTGATTCACTGTTGCGATGCGACGTAATCCAATCCCAATCTTTTTCCGTGGTACTCGCATTAACCACGAGCGTGTACTGGTCAGGCGCAAAGCGATAGACCAGCAGATCGTCGACAACTGTGCTCTCGGGAGTTGACAATGCGGAGTATTGCACCTGGCCATCAATGAGTTTGGCAGCATCGTTTGAGGTAAGGTAATTGATCAGAGCGAGCGCGTCAGGACCACGAACGTCGATTTCGCCCATGTGAGAGACATCGAAAAGGCCAGCGTGAGTCCGCGTGCGAAGATGTTCTTCGACCGTTCCGGCCGGATATTGCACAGGCATGTCCCAACCACCGAAATCAACCATACGTCCGCCCATGCGGCGATGCGTGGCATTCAGCGGGGTCTTTTTGAGGTGCGGAGCGGGCGCAGTCAACTCGTATCTCCCAGATTCGATTTCCGAACCCAATACTAGTTAAATCACTGAAAACGGGTGGAACCGCAAACTAACATGCACCGTGCGGTGCGTCAAGCGAGTGTCAAATAACTTTGGTGATGAGGATAATGCAGTTAGGAAAGCTTACTCGATAGACACACTGATTGGGTCTGGAGAGGCGAAACGCGTGATCAGAAATTCCGCTCGCGGACATCCACCTTCTGGACCGCGAAGACTACACGCATTGTATCTGGGCGTCGGTCCATTGATGCGGGTACGAACGCAGCGTCCTGCCGTAGCGCGGTTTCGAAGTCGTTAAGCATTTGCCGGTCGCGCGGAGCATGAACAACGTCTGCCAGAGACGCAGCTCCATTACTAAAAACATCGGCGACGACGATCATATCGTCAGAGTTTTGGTATAGCTCCGGGTGTGGGTGCGCATACGAGCTGGTGAGGGCTGCCAGTGCACCTTTGGGATTCAGACTTGGAGAGTGCTCGTTAAAAGGCGCCCGGCTCGCGGCGTAATCTGCAGAGGTAACAGGTTTGTTCAGATCATAACCTTTGCTTGACGGCATGACGTAGGCTGCTCTGCTTTGCTCAGCTGCTTCGTGAAGTGCCACAAAGTGCGGGCGAAGCGCGGCAAACATTGCTATAAAGAGAATTACCGAAGCGACCGAGCCAACGCTGTAGGGCATCAGTCGCGGTTCGAGAAAGCCTGCCAGACGCTCGCGCACAGATGGCTCAGGGGACAGCCTGCGCGCGGCGCTTTCAACTCGCAAGGCATCTGTGATTGCTGAAGCCAGGTCCGACGGCGGAACAGGCTGAGGCAATATACTCAATCCCCGAACAAGTGACCGCAACCCTATTGCCTCATCACGGCAGACAGGACACTTATGCAGGTGATCGTCGACCAGAGCGTGAGTGGGCAACGACAAGGCGTCGTCAACATACGACGAAAGCGACTGTTTTATTTCTTCGCATGACATAAAGAGCATTTTTTGATTTTAAATTGCCGATTGCCAATTTTAAGAATCCCAGTGCCAGCTGCAGCGGCGAAACCAGTAAATCAAAAATCAAAAATCTAAAATCTCTGGATGGCTGGCCGACCCCGGCTGCTTCCGTTTAAGGAAGCAACTCCGACAAAGTCCAAAACAAGACCTAACTGGCTGATTACGGCGATGCTTCGAACGGGTGTTGCTGGCCACGTTTTCAATTCGCCCTCATCCTACAATTAGTTGCCCGTACCTGCCGGTTTCATCACTTCGACCCATTTGGCACCGAGTTGTTGTGAGCCGGGGCGGGTCAGCCATCCAGAAAGATTTTTGATTGCCGATTTTTGATTGCCGATTGGAAGAAACATCAAAGTTCAATCTCCTCCAGAGTCGGAAAATCTAAAATCTAAAATCTAAAATCACAAATTCACAAAGATCCTTCTAACTCACAAAGATCCTTCTAACTTAGTACGCAACGCTCGGCGCCCTCGCGCCAATCTCGACTTTACTGTCCCGATACTGATCCCCAATGTTGCCGAAACCTCTTCATAACTGAATCCCTGAATATCTCGTAATATTACCGCCTCGCGATAAACCCGGCCGAGACTTTGCAAGGCAGACCTGAGTGCTATTTCGCGCTCATGCGCCAAAGTATCCTGTTCCGGGTTACTGCCAGGTTCGGCGCTTAGCGCGTTGGAAAGAGGCTGGTTGTTTCCACCCTGCGCCGAATCCAACGAAACAGTCGAGTCACGACTTCGCCTGCTCCACCAGCGCCAGCGATTTCGAGCTTGGTTTATGGCAATCCGATAAATCCAGGTCTTCAGATCGGCATCCCCCCGAAAGTTCCTAATGCTCTGAAACGCTCGCAGAAACGTCTCCTGGGTCAGGTCTCGCGCTTCCTCGCGATTTTCAGTCAAGCGGTAAAGCAATCCATAGATTTCGCCCGACCGTTCGGCAATCAGGACTTCGTACGCGGCCTCTTCGCCTCTCTTTAATCTTTCAATGAACTCAGTTTCGGCTGTTCTGCGCACCTCGACAGGGGCTGCGAGCGCAACCTGCTCCAATTCCCTTTGCCCGCGGAGGGCTATTGGCTCTCCGTAGCTCACTGCTCACCCCCTGGAGCGGGAATCGGAGTCGGTGACAGCCTATGCCTATTCCCGGACAGGCAAACCTTTAGACACCAAAGTCGTGCCATTTGTTCCCACGAGATTCTAAGGGTTTGCCTGGATGTTACTGGTGCGGTCATGAACTTTTGCTTGGACACCCCTGACGGACTATGTAGCTCCCTCGTTCATCGAGCTAACCCTTGAAATACCGGGCGAAGCCTTACCTTGACAAGATTTCGCGGCGACCATTAGAGTGCTTGTTTCGCTAATCATACACCTTGCAGAACGCCGTTCACTATGTGGACTTGCGAGAAAGAAGCCTGTGGCCCGATACAAAAAGAAGCGCGCACGCGAACTGAAACATGACCGGTTTCGCGACACAACGATGGGACTTGTCGACCGTCTGGGCAACCGGCTTGAAGGCAGAGGCCGGTCGATTCTTTACGGAATAATCGCTGTAGTTGTAGTTGCAGCCCTGGTCGTATTCGGGGTGAATTGGAGTCGCCGCAAGGCTGATGAGGCGCGCCGAGAGCTGGGCCGCGCGATTGCGGTTGCTACCGCGCCAATTTCCGCGACGCCCCCGCCCAACTCAACTGCTCCCAGCTTTACGAGTGAACAAGAGAGGGCGCGCAAAGCAATTGAGGAATTTCAAAAAGTTGCTGATAAATATGGCGACCCTTACCGCACTGAAGCAAGATACTTCATCGCCACAAATCTTCTTTACGTGGAACGAGAGAAAGGCGTCGGCGAACTGGCGGAACTCAGCAAGAGCAGCTTGAACGAAGTCGCCACCCTTTCCAAGTTTGCTCTGGCACAGGCGAAGGCAGACGACGGTAAATATGATGAAGCGGCCCAACTCTACAGTGAGATCGCCAATCAGAATGGTGTGATAATCACTCCTGAAACGGCCAATCTTCGTTTAGCCATCGTTTTTAAGAAGCAGAATAAGAAGAAAGAGGCTGCGGACCTTCTCTTCAACCTGGTAGATGCGGCACGTAAAGCCAAAGACAAGGACGGAACTCCGCTACCTCAGTCAGCGGCTGCTCGTGAAGCAGTAACAGAGTTGCAGAAACTCGACCCAGTTCGCTTCGCGCAGCTTCCCCCAGAATCTCCCGGAGCAGGTTTAGCCTTTTAAAGATTTTTGATTTTTGATTTGTGATTGCCGATTTCCGATTTGGACCACAGCCTGGAAACTTCTAATCGTAATCGAAATCAAAAGTCAAAAATCTAAAATGTCCTGATGGATAACGTTACCCATTCGCTTGTCGGGCTACTAGCCTCAAAAGCCGGATTGGAAAGGTTATCACCTAAGACCACGGCAGTTTGTATTCTTGCAGCAAACGCGCCTGACTCTGATATTGTAGCGCTTCTTTTTGGCGACCGCTGGACTTACCTGCATCACCATCGCGGTATTACCCATTCAATCATTGGCACCCTCGTCCTGGCGCTGATTGTACCAGTCGCGTTCTACCTTTTCGACCGCCTTGTGGCTGGAGTTCGCCAACGCCAGCCCCGCCTCAGGCTGAATGGTCTGCTTGCGGCTTCATTGGTTGTTAGTGCTACCCATCCGTTAATGGATTGGACCAATAATTACGGTGTGCGTTTGCTGCTGCCATGGAGTCCGAGATGGTTTCATGGTGACCTGGTATTCATTGTCGATCCATTTCTCTGGCTGGCGCTGGGCGGCGCTGCTTTCCTGCTAACTTCGAGAGGAAAATGGCAGCTCGTTTTCTGGTTAGCCGCCGCGCTATTCCTTACCTACATGGTTATGGTGGTATCAATCAGGTTTAGCCCTGACCCATACTTTGTGCGGAGAGCCTTATGGCTAATCGTCCTGACCGGACTAGTAGTTGGTTTCAAGTTAAACGTGCGCCAGAAATGGGGACACAAAATCGCCATCGCCGCTTTTACGATGATTCTCTTATATTGTGGAGGTCTGGCCTTTCTTCACGCGCTTGCTCTTACGGAGGCACGAAATCGGGCAAGTACCATTGCTATACAAAACGGTGAGGCCGTTACTGACGTCGCGGCTATGCCAAGTCTCGCCGATCCATTTCAGTGGCAATGCATAGTTGAGACTGAAAAGGCAGCCTATTGGTTTGAAATATCTTTGTTGCATCGCCATGCAGTTCTGGGGAATGCTGACCGCGAAGACCGGGCAGAACCACCAGGCTCTCAGGCCGTCGAGCGCGCTGCGCAGGATCGCAGAGCACAAATATTTCTGGAGTTTGCACGCTTTCCAGTCGTGCGAGTAGTTGATGCCGACTGTCCGACCCAAACCCTCGTGCAATTCGCCGACTTACGCTACACTAAACCGGGCAGTCAGCGGGGCACTTTTGCTTTGGAGATACCGATCGAGTGCCAACCGGGACCAGCAAAAAGCGCGATAAATGGCAATAAATGAATAACACTAACCAAACCTCGGCGTTGATATCAATTGGTGAAGCGATAAGAAAACAGGAAGGTTCTGCGAAGAAGACATACATTGCCAGCGTTCGCGTCGCCCCAGGTTCTTATCTTGCGGCGGCAAGCGTTCTGACGTTTTCAGCTGCGTTGCTTTTGCGGTCTGAGATGTTTTCCTCGGCGCTGATTGCTGTGACTGTGGCGTGGGGCGTCATACCGGCGCTCGCCTTCACAGATAAGATCGCCTTCGATGGCCGCTTCCTGATCCGTCGGGGTCTCGTGCCGCTAATAATCCAGCTAATTTCGGGTCGAAGGCAGCGGCTCAGCATTGCCGATTTGGAACGCGTGGACACTAATGCTGTGCGCACACTCCGTCGCGGTGGCCGAGTAAGATATCGCTACCGCAGCCAGGTTACTGGTCAGGGCGCGTCCTTCACCTTCGCCTCGAGTGGCAGGGGCTATCGTGAAATTGTTCGGCAGCTTTTCCCGCTCATCCACGACGACAAGATTGACCTTAGAACCAGGGAATTGCGGGACTACCTTTGCGATCCCAAATCTCTGAATAGACGGGTCGAAGAATTGCAACTTGCGTCAGCCGACGTTCTCGACGAAGCCACTCTTGAGTTTAAGTTGGGCGGAAAGAAAAAGAAAGAGCCTGGCGAAGTTCGACGTCCGACCACACCTTCAACTCACGATATCGAGCGGGCTTTCTTACTAAGGCAGCTCGGAAACAATCTGCGAATTGCCGGGCGACTAAGGGAAGCCGGTGAGGCGTTCCGACGAGCACTGAATGTCCTTCCTGGCGACGGTTGGCTAATTTACGACTTTGCGCGCTTGCTTCGGTCGCAGGCGAGCGCTCTCGGTGACGCGCGACTGCTCACCCGAGCTCGTGCGGCCCTGCGCCTTTCTTCCAGGCGGGCTAACAAGGACGCAAGTTTACTTTCGCTGATCGGTGAGAGTTTTCTGGAATGCAGCGAGGCAACCCGAGCCGAGCGATCATTCCAACGGACTGTGGATCTGGAGCCACGGAACTTCAGGGCTCGGATTGGTCTGGCAGACGTCGCTTTGCGAAACGGCAAGCTTGCACACGTGATCCATCAATACCGAGATGCTGCGGAGGCGACTTCCGAAAAGGCGCTGGTCGCCTATGCCCGGCGCGAAGCAGACTACTACGTGCGCTTGAGTGACGACGACAATTATCTCTCTGCGGAATTAAATCGCATTAATTGGTTGCAAACACTGACGGGCGTGAGACGCCTGGCTGCGCGTGTCACCAATGCCAGCGTGCTGATTGCCCTGGCTGGTCCCTTTATCGCTACTGAGATTGGCGAAATCGGTTGGGCACTGGCTTCCTCATCGCTTTTGGCCTGGCTATCCAGTCTTTTGGCTACAAAGATTCTTTCCGAGCGACGCAACCCGCATCCGGTCGAATAACAATCACTCAAATCAAAATCAAATGGCAGGGACGAGGTGTCCCTGCCTTTTCGCTTGTCTGAGACAGACTAAAGAGGTGATTTGGAGCGAGTCGGCGGATTCGGCTTCCTGGTTGTGGTCTTAGACCCGGCCTCCGATCTAGGCCGTCGCGTCACGCGAGTTGGGGGCTCTTCGTTTGTCGTTGTTGAGTCGGGGCCGCTCGCGGCGGTTGATTCAATGCTTGCTCCTGCGGCTCTTGATTTCTCTTTTGGCAAAGACGCTCCAGGTCGCGGGACTATCGTTCGGCCCTGCTGCTCAGTGATCGATGCCACCGCAGAGGTTTGGGTGGGCTCAGGGTTAAGCATTGCATCCCAGCTATAACGTGGACGATCGCGTGGCTCAGCTAGTCTGCGGAAGACCAAATCCGTAACGGCGCTTGTGATCCAGTTGTGGTAGAACTCGCCAACCGACGCCAGTTCAGCGTCCGGCGCTGGATTCATGAAGTCTATGGCATAAGGAATACCATCCTTGATCGCGAACTCCACTGTGTTCAGATCATATCCCAATGCGGTGCAAAGCGTGCGGACGTCCTTCGTCACGCGCTCCGCCAGCTTAGGTGTAAGATAATTGGGATCGTGGACATATTGCTCACCGGAGAGGTATGGCTTACGCGGATCGTACGACATAATCATTACTTCTTGCTGACCAACGCAATAGCAGCGGACGAATTGATCGAAATCAATGAACTGCTGCAGGGTCATACAAAGCATGCCGGTTGTGTCATATTCCGACCAGAGTTCCTCAATCGAATTGATGCGTGAGACATTCTTCCAGCCGCCGCCATCGAACGGCTTGAGAATGGCGGGCAGCCCAACGTAATCGACAATTCCCTGCCAGTTGAGGGGAAACTCCAGATTGCGCAGGCTCTCGCTCGTGATTCCTTCCATGTAGTCCTTTTGGGGAATTAGCACCGTCCTGGGAACCGCTACTCCGAGCTTCAGGGCCAGGGAGTAGTTAAAGAACTTGTCGTCCGCGGACCACCAGAAGGGATTGTTGATAATGATTGTGCCTTCCAGTGCCATACGCTTGAGGGTGGCGCGATAGAAGGGAACCTCATGTGAAATACGATCTATTACCAGATCGTAGCGTGGCGGGAAATCGTGCCGAATGCCTCCAAGAGTTATGAACTCGGCAGTTGTTTCTCCCTTGCCGCGATCGTTAATAGTCTTAATCAATGCATCGGGAAAGGTCTTTTCCCGGCCAACCAGAATTCCTACGCGATTCATCACTTAATATCCTTTCGTTAGAGAGAGGGCGCTAACACAGCGCCGGATGAGTTCAAATGCCTAACACAGTAACGCACAGTCAAGTATGCTAGTGTGTGCGAAAACTAGGCAAAATACCCCCTGGGAGAGCGCTTGTCAATGAAGCGCGGGCATCCGGCAATTGGCAATCCGGCATCAATTAAACTGGCAAATAGATTCGGCTCGGACTTTAAATGCGTTTTACACTGCGTGTGCTAGAATTTGCCCGTTGATGGCTCGCACTTTCCCTGACTTTGCCATCTCAAATTCCAATAGGAGAATTGGCTTTTTGCTTCGCTTAAACAAGACCCTGGCAGTTGTCTGCTCGATTCTAATCGGCTTCGCCTTGTATGCATCAGGTGCCCCGGCAGCCGCTGCTGATCAGAGCCAAATTCCCGCTCCTCCCGCCGATAGTCAAAAGGCCAAGAAGACCAGCGCTCCGGCCGATAGTCAGAAAGCTAAGAAGAACGAAAAAACTCCGAAGATTGAGAAGGATCCGAAGAACCCGACCGCCGAACAAGTGGTCGAGTCCGCTATCTTCATCTACGGTTCTCGTCCGATACTGACTCAGATACGGCGCAATGGCGTTGAACGCGGACGGATAATCCGGTCAACACCAGAGGGTAAGACCGAAGAATCAACTTACGAGCGGCGTTTTGTGCGTGGGGAAAGCTCTGAAAAAGACAAGATTCGCATTGACCAGAAAATGCCGTCGATGGAGTATTCGCTCATATTCGGCGAAGGACGCTTGTGGGGACTTATCAACGGCGCCGCGTTTACTCCCAGACAAGATGCGGTAAATGCTTTTCTCTCGCAGCATCGCCATAGCATCGACGCACTCCTTCGCTACAAGGAAAACGGCACTACGCCCAACCTGGTTGGTAGGGAAAAGCAAAAAGGGCTTGACCTTTATGTACTGGACCTGGTCGACAAAGAGAAACAAAAAACGCGGTACTATCTCAGTGTCAAAAGTCTTCATGTTTTGTGGTTGGAGTATGAAGAGGCTCCAAGTCCCGGGGCCACTCCGCTAAAGTATTCCAGAAGATTTTTCGATTATCGCTACGCCCAAAGCACACTCGTGCCTTACCGGAGTGTATTGCTGGAAGATGGCAAGGAGACACAGGAGACGCGCATTTTCACCGTCACTTACGGCGTGAAGTTTGACAACTCAGTTTTCCAGAATCCGGAAGCCTGAGTTAACTGTCTTCTAACACATGGTGGCATTCTGATTCGACTTCCTCATCTAGCGTTTGCTGCCCAATGCCCAATTACAGCAGTTAGCTTTGCCCCGAACGGCAAAGTTTTTCTCGTCTTTCGGAACCCGCTGCCAACTCCAGCGTGTATAACCTTCGAACGGTCGTCAATCGGCGTATAATTGTTGCTCGGAGGGCCGCTTCGGTGTCAGACACGAGATGAGAACCTACTCGTGAACACGCGCAAGAGCCTGCCTGCCCTGATGGATACACTGATCTCCATCGACGAGTTGAGTTTCCCTGCTGCCCTGCGGCAGGAGTTGCTTGCCGATCCAACCTCGGATCACGCACTGCTCGAAGCAACGCGGACAGGCGATGAGGACGCTTTTGCGGAATTGGTTGGCCGTTATCGTAATCAGATTACGAGTTATATCTACCGGATGACGAATGATTACGACGGAGCAGTTGATCTGGCCCAGGAGACCTTCGTCAGATTGTATCGTGCCGTAGATCGTTACCAGACTAGTCACGCGTTTTCGACATATCTTTATCGGATTGCGACAAACCTGGCGATAAGCGAACTGAGGAAACGAAAACGGCGACGGATGGTTTCGCTAACCGGGTTTTTTCTGTCAAGCGAGGGGCGTGAGAATTGTGAATTCGATCCGGCCGATGAGCAGCCGCTTCAAGATACCGCACTGGTAGCCGCTGAGCGGCGCACCGCCATCCAGCGAGCCATCAGTACGCTGCCTGAGAAATACAGGGCGCCGTTGATCCTGCGAGACGTGGAAGGGAAGAGCTACGAAGAAATTTCCAGGATTCTACAGACGAGTGAGGGAACCGTGAAGTCTCGGATTAGCCGCGCGCGCGACTTTTTGCGAGAAAAGATGAAAGCTTATCTTTGAGATAGGAGCGTTATGAAAGTAGCTAATTGCGTAGCCAGTTGTCGTGAGATTGAGGAAGCCAATGTGGGGCAGGAACTAAGTGAGGCTGCAACAGAGCACATGCGGGATTGCGCGAAGTGTCACGATTTCTACGAGAGTCGTCTCAAGTTGCGGCAGATGGTGGCAAGTTTGGGAACCGTTGAATCGCCTGCTGACTTTGGTTTTCGCGTTCGCGCCCGGATCGCAAGCGAGGCGAGCTCACCTGCCGGTTTTTCTCTTGGCACTCTGGCAATTGGTCTTCCATCAATAGCATTTGCCGCATTGGTCTTTCTAGTTATTGGAGGTTTCGTACTGCGCGGCTGGCAGAAGCCGACGAATGGTGTATCCACTGTGCAGAGAGAGACACCTAGTGTGAAGCAACCAGTTATTACTGTCGTACAAAGTCCTTCTGTCCCAAAGCAGGAAGTCTCATTCAGCGGAGGCAGTCAGGAGGGATTCGCTGCGAACGGGGCAAGCGAAATTCGTAAAATTAAGAAGCAGAGAAGCCAGATTGTGACCACCATCGCCTCTGTGCGGAACAACCTCACAACAGTTACACGTGATTTCAGCAGTCTGCCAGCTCCGGTGATCAAGCAGGAAGATGCGATCGCGAGCGTGGAAACATTCCCAATCTTCCAGATTGAGGCTTCGTCTCAGCCGCTAAGGATTTCCCTGGATTACGCCAAGGGCGGTTCACGTACGATTTCTGTTCCGGCTCTCAGCTTTGGGTCAGAGCGAGTACTCACGGGAGAGGGTTCTTCAATGGTTCGTACTTCGACAAAAGGCGTCTGGTAGTTTTTCCAGCTCGATAATGGTAGTGGGTCTTCGAAAATGGTAATTGGAACTAAAAACAAAGTTCGTTCGCTGGCTTTTCTAACAGTCGCTGCCATGCCATGGGGCCTTGCTGCTTCTGCTCAGGTGGCGACCTCTTTGGCACCAACTCAAGCTGCAACCCCCCGGAAAGCCAGCACTGCAAGGCGTGCCGGTCCGGTGATCGTGGAAAACCGACCGACCGCTCCTCAGGCAGTGACTATTCTGCATCGCTTAAACGGTCTCAAGATGTTTCGGTTGCTGCTACGTTCCAGAGAAGAAGTGGGCGCCATTGCCCGACTTGACGATGCTTTCCGGATCACAGACGAGGTTCATACCAATGTGATTGCGGGCCTGGCCATGGAAGACAGTCAGACGATTGCGGCGTGGTTGCCGGAAGCTGAAGCTGAGATGGGTCCGCCTCCCAGACCTTTTGCTCCAAGGGCGCCGACTTCAGCAGTAACGCCTTCTGCTGCAACCGCTCCGGCATCGCAGCCCAAGGTTGCCGGCGTTCTTGGAATTGCCGCAGGTGTGCCAGGTCTATCGGGCGTTCCGGGCTTCGCCGCGAACCTGCTCGAGCAACCTGATGTGACGATTATCGCGCGGGATGGTAAACCGCTAATTGCTCGCTATGTGGGGCTCGACGGAGTCACGGGTCTTTCTGTGCTTAAGCTGTCAAACAAAAGTTTAATTCACTCCGTTGACGCAAAAGAGAACGCGATGGTGGTTGGCCAGCACGTGCGCCTTCTCGGACCTGAGCCGGCGGCGCAAACTGAGCCACGCGCTGGCGGTACCATCTATGTCCGCATGGGAGAAACCGAGGGAAGGGTGATTGAGCTTGTCCGTGCTCCCTCCGGTACGGGCGTTGCTCGCGTTCGAATAAAGTCTCCGAGGCTCTCACAGGCAAGTATCGGCAGCATCGCTATCAACGATGCCGGGGAAACAATCGGAATTGTAGATGCCGTGGAAAAAGACGAAGCCACGATATTGCCTGCTGCGCTGATTCGCAGTGCTACCAAGCGAGTGCTCGAGCGTAAGTCAAGCGTGCCTCGACCCTGGCTCGGTATTCGCGGAGAACCAATCGGACTTCTACCCTTCGAACAGATTCTGCAAACAGGCTGGCAGCCGGAAATGGCCAGGGCTTTGGCGGAAAAGCAGAGAGGAATTTTCTTGACCTCTGTCGCGCCAGGAAGTCCGGCGGCGATTGCTGCCCTGCGGCCCGGTGATGTTATCTTGCGTATCAATGAGGAAGAGATAAAAAATGCTGCTGATTTTTCATGGTTCCTGGATGAAGCAAGACCAGGCAGTGCAGTTAACTTCACTGTGGCGCGACCGGGCAAGCTCGCGCTGGAAGCTGTGGAGGTAAAGCTGAAAGAATCACCCGATCCGTTATTTGGGTTAAGGATGCTTGAAGACTTCACGCCGCCCTCGTTCGAGCTGAACCCACAGCCCGGATTCTTCCCCAATTCTTTGGCCAATGCACTGATTTCGCAGGGAATCGAGACCATAGCCTTGAAACCCCGAGTCGCTTCGCGCTTCGGCGCCCGTGGTGGACTGCTTGTGGTCTATGTTCAGCAGGCTACGGTTGCTTCTAAGGCGGGCCTTCGTTCAGGCGATGTGATTGAAGCAATTAACGGTCAACAACTCTCATCCGCTTCCGAGCCCATCAACCTTTTCAATCCGCCTTACACCTTCAACGTCGTCCGCAATAAAGAGAGAATCGACCTCATTGTCGTGGCTTCGCCGAAGTAAGATGCATGAAACCCGGAGCCTTAAGTGGTTGGGCAAGTTCCTCCATTTTGGCCTAACTATCACCCAGTAATTCTATCTCCAGCGTAGAATTCCTTCGCCTGCCTCGTCACTTTCAGAACAAATTCTGCTTTCCCCTTGGTATACGCTGTTCTGTCATGTTCATGAGCGGAAGCCAGGTTCCGTTTTAAGGCCTCATAATCTTTGGCAATCTGCGGGTGGTCAATCAAGTAGTCTCTAAAAAGCAATCTGTCCCAGTGTTCAAAGTCACTTTCAACCATATGAATGTGATGCGTGCGTTTTCCCACGGAATCCCGTTTGATAAACCAGGCGTAAGCAGGCGAAACATCGGTACGCCAAAAGTAGTCGTAACCTTGAGCTTCCAAAAGAGGGACGATCCTGTTTTTTGTTTCCTCTAGAGAGGTTACTTCCACAAGGATATCGACGACTGGTTTTGCAGCGAGATTGGGTACCGCGGTGCTACCGAAGTGCTCGATTCGTCTGATCAAGTCATTGGGGAGACATTCCAGAAGATGCCGCTTTTCCTCTTCAAACATCAGCGGCCAGGCAGGATTGTAAGTAGCGATTGAGACTTCTTCCTGTAAGACTCTCTTGACGCGTTCTTCGAGCGTTTCCATGACAACCGTCACAACTTCGCCAGCAGCGTCTTCCATCTCAACCATGCTTCATCGCGGGCTTTCTTGTTAGCTTTGTAAGCGGTCAGGGCCTTTTGATATTCGTCAGCGGCTTTGTCACCTTTGGGCTCCTGTGCTGTGGGTTCGGGCGCTTCGCCGGCACGCATGAAGCCGTGCCCCGCGCCGTCGTAAGTCACTGGATCGAAGACCTTCCCCAACTCCTTCATCATCTCAATAGTTTTTGGCAACGTTGCATTGATGCGCGCATCGTTGCCGGCGTAGAAGCCATAAACCGGCGCTTTTATTCTTGCAAGCTCGTCTTTGCTTTCCGGCGGTGGGCCGTAGAAAACAAATGCAGCTTTCAGATTCGGATTGTTGGTCGCATACTGAAACGCCTGGCCACCACCCCAACAGAACCCGCCAACAACAACCTTGCCATTGGCCGCAGGCAGCTTTGCTACGTAGTTGGCAACTGCATTCAGGTCGCCGGTGATCTGGTCCGGCGGCAGGTCGCGTATGGCCTGGCCGATAGCATTGCGATCCGTGAAAGCGCTAGTACCGCCACCGCCGGGACCGATTCCGGAAAGCAGATCAGGCGCAATGGCGACGTAGCCTCCCTCAGCTAACTGGTCGGTCAAACTTTGTACCCAGTCAGACATCCCGAAGATTTCGTGAATCACGACTACGGCCGTCGCCTTGTTCTTCACCTCGGGGTAGACAACGAAACTATTTACCTCACGAGTTCCATTTTTGACTTTTACCCACTCCTGGTGCCTGGGCGACTTTGCCAACCGCGCCTTGGCCCACTCCTGGGTTTCTAAAGCAGCGGGAGTGCCCGACGCCGTAGAGGGCTCTGCATGATGGTCCATGTTATTTGAATTGACGTTCTGCGCTGACGCGCAAGCTGAGAATGAGAACGCACTAAAAAGGAGAATTAACGTGTTGCTGATAGCCGTTCGCTGATTGGCACCTGTTGTTTTCCGCATCGTCTACCTCCCAGAAAATTCTTGGCTTTGCTAATCGGGGCTGATTCTACCAAACACACAGTCCTTGCTGAAGCGCGACTCGTGAGACTAATTTGAGGTCTAGAGCGCTTTTCGTGAATGGTCAAAACGGATCCACAAAGCCATCCGAAATTTTACGAGGAGAGCTTAGGATGCAGTGTGATTTAGGCAGCAGGCGAGCGCCAACATAAACTAAGATTTGTTGGAACTTCCCGGCGAGGATGATGGCTGAGAATTACTTTGGGCTAACGCTATTAATCTTCTGATCAACTCATGCAAGCGATCAAAGTCCACCGGCTTTGTCAGATAACCGTCAAACCCAGTGTCATATGCCGCACGCTGGAAACCCCCTGTACTGAACGCAGTAAGGGCAATCACAGGGACGTCTCGGAGGGCGGCGTCTTCACGGATTCTTCGCGTGGACTCCAACCCGTCTATGCCGGGCATGGCCAAATCCATAATTATCAGGTTGGGACGGATTAATGCAATCTTCAACGCTTCTTCACCATTTGAGGCGGTCGCCACGCGATAACCCTTGAACTGTAGATTGAGGCTAATCACTGTGAGGTTATCAATAGAATCGTCCACAACTAAGACGAGAAACGACTCCGGACTGACCTGACTCGTGCCATCAGACTTATCAAGGGGCGTGGTTGATAGAGGCTCCTTTGTTCCCATAACAGAAGTATAGTTTATCCGGTGCGTCATAACCATTGCTTGCGCCATTGTCGCTTTCCCGTTATGTAGCGTTTCATAGAAAATCGCCGAATGGACCGAATTCTGAGCAGTTTCTGGAATAGGGACCCTCGTTTACGGTGTATTGCTGTTGAAAATCGGCAGCCAAGGATGCCGATGAAGGAAATCTTGCAAACCAGCGTAGTCCCCTTTGACCTATGAGATAGTGCTATTGACATTCCTCTTGATGGGCGTAGAATGCGCCTGTCTCCTCAGACCCAACTTCCCAACTTCCCCCGCTAGTCTCTGGCTTTAACTAACAAGGTGTCCGGTCATGTTCAAGGATGCACTTAAACGGGAAAAGCGATTCCGCTTTTCATGGTCAACGTGTGTCCGCGGGGTTTTCTTTTCAACTATGTAGTCGGGCCAGTTTGATGAAACGGCTTTGACTAAAATAATAAGGCCCCGACGCCGCTCTGTAGGCGGCGTTGGAGCCTTTGGACAACACAGTCTCCGCCGCATTTCTGCGTGAAGATGCATTGCACGCAAAATGAATCTTAGCGCAGATGCGGCGGTGGCTCAACCCCTAGTGAGAACTAGAAAGGAGAGTCACCGGTGAAAAACTTCAAGAGTTATTTCGTCGCGTTTACCGTTTTCGCTTTCGCGTTGGTCCCTATGTTAACGATAGGTCAGACACCAATGGGCGTCCGTATAATCTATCCGCCTGAGTTTTCACCCCTCATTGCTTCGCGCCCGCGGCCGACGCAGGGATCGCTTGTCCCGCCAACCAAGTTCGTCAAGGTTCAGAACGCCATTCCGAACCGATACATCGTGGTGCTGAACGACGATGTTGTTTCCGACGAAGCCCCACTCGATGCGCGGAGAGCGCAGGTGAGCGCGCTCGCTAACAGCCTTGCTTCGATTCACAATGGGAGAGTCGGCTTTCTTTATGAAACCGCGCTCTTGGGATTTTCAGTCGAGCTGCCAAATGAAGCGGCGGCTATCGCCATCAGTCAAAACCCACAAGTCAAGTGGGTGGAAGAAGTAGGACTGCTACAAGTATCGGCAGTTCAGCCTAACCCACCGTCGTGGGGATTGGATCGCATCGACCAGATGTCATTACCTCTCGACAATCAGTATGTCTACAACGCAACCGGCACGGGCGTCACGGCATATGTGATCGACACCGGCATTAGAGCGACCCATGTTGATTTCGGCGGTCGTGCCGCAATTGCCGCCGATTTCATTAACGAGGGAAGCTCGGGCGGCAACAATGATTTCTCTGGTCATGGCACTCACGTCGCCGGAACGCTCGGTGGCGCGACCTATGGCGTTGCCAAGGGTGTGGCCGTTCGCTCGGTCAAAGTCTGCAACGCTGGTGGCGGTTGTCCCACTGACGCGATTGTCGCAGGCGTCAATTTTGTGACTGGTGCTCACAACGCTAATTCTTCGGGGACCGTCGTAGCCAACATGAGTCTCGGCGGATCACCACCTATTTTTTCAATTGACTCCGCAGTACAGACCTCAATTGACGCTGGTGTGACATATGCAGTCGCCGCCGCAAACTTTGGACAGGATGTTATAAATTGGAGTCCCGCAGGTGTTGTGGCTGCCTTGACTGTCGGGGCAAGCGACATCAATGACGTCAGGGCGTCCTTCTCCAATTTCGGGTCGAGACTTGACCTCTTTGCGCCCGGTGTCGATATCACTCAGCCTGGATCGGCAGCGATATAGACACACTGGCCTTACAGGGAACGTCTATGGCGTCGCCCCATGGTGCGGGAGGAACCGGTCTGTATCTGGAAGGCCGCACGGGAATGTCTAACTGCTCCGCGCACCCAATTCAAGGACCTGCGTCTACATCCGGCGGGGCGATATCGACCTGTCCTGATAGGGTCGTCCGGTTCATGGACAGCAATGCGAGCCTCGGTAAGCTGAGCAACATCCCTGCAGGGACACCTAATCGTTTGCTCTGGACCGGGACGCTTCCGACCACAACGAATCCGGTTGACAACCAACGGTTCTTCATCTGGGAGCAATACTCAGACTTTCTGCCTTACGACCCGGACGAAGGCGGGCTGGACTTTTGGACGCAGCAGGTCACAGGCCCTCTAGGCCCCAACTGCAACGTAGGAATTAATGGCAACAACGCGTGTACTCGGACCCAGCGGGCAGCGGTCTCGTACGAGTTCTTTCGCGTCGCATATCCGTCAGCTTTTAGCGACAATGCGGAGTTCGTACACAAGTGCTACGAGGCGTATCTGCGTCGCAGTGTCCCTGACAGTGATGGAGGCTTTCAATTCTGGCTCTACCAGTTGAACCAGTTCGGCAATCCCGCGAGCTATGCGGGGCACAATGCCTTGATTGATGCCTTCACCTATTCGGCCGAGTACCGCCAACGTTTCGGTCAGCCATGAAGTGAGTGACGTAAGTAGTCATGAGGTCCCTTCTAGGACTGAATAACGACCGACGACTAGTCCTGATTGTGGGTAGCAAGGTGTCGCTAATCATTCTGAAGCTTCCGCAAGGAGGCGTCTGACGTTCAGCGACACCCTGTTGCTCTACCGCTCGGCCCTCATATTGGTGGGGACTATGAAACTGCGCCGCTCAAATCAACTTGGTCCCATCTTGGATAAGTACTACGGAACTAAGCGAGGTGATTGCATGTTCTGTCGGTCGTTTTACTTCATTGCCTTCGTGATCCTCACGATTTTGAGTTGCGCCGCCAGCGCCCAAGAGAGCGCATCACCTGTATCAAAGAGTTTCGATTTCCGCAACGGCGCTCTGGGATGGCAGGCAGGTTTCGCCGACTATCCTCCATCTACGGATAAAGGTGGGGTCTACCAATTGAAGACTGATATACGGAGCTTGCCGCCCGAACTGGGGGTCAACGCAACCGGCTTTTATATTCAGGGCGCCAATCGGTCCGACGATCTATTCATTTTCCTGAAACGCCGCCTCGATTCTGCTGATGGCGTCGTAGCCGGCCAGACATACCAAGTCACGTTTACGCTGGTGTTCGCCTCGAATGCGGAAAGTGGGTGTGGCGGGGTTGGAGGCGCCCCGGGCGAGGGCGTGTCTCTAAAAGCTGGTGCTTCCCCCGCTGAGCCAATCGCACTTTTCGATACCAGTCCTTTGGCCAGTTGGTTGCGAATGAATGTTGATCATGGCGTAGCAAGCCAGGGTGGGATAGCAGCTTCGATTACTGGGAACATTGCCAACGGACGTCCGTGCGATTTTGGTCCCTACCCATTTGTTTCGATTCAACGAACGCACCAACACACGTCGCTGGTCAACGCCAACTCGAGGGGAGAGTTGTGGCTTCTGGTAGGTACTGACTCAGGGTTTGAAGGATTCACGGCTCTTTACTACCAACGGATTGATGTAAACCTAGTACCTATCAGCCCGCCGCCCGCTCCGGTGCTGCTTACCGATAGAGATACCAGAAGAGCCGCTGCGCTCGATTCTGTCACGCTGATGAGAGAACCTTTCCCCATAGTTTCGGCGCAAAATTTCAGCTCGGATCAACGCACGCGTGTCACCCTCTTTGCCTACAATCTGGAGTTGAAGGCTGGCGAAGGCCTTTCAGCTATCACGGCTCGAGTTGAGGATTCTCAACATAGAATCTATGGGCTACCTGTTGAAGCTGTCAGCGAAGTCACGAATTTTAGTTGGATAACCCAGGTCACCGTAAAACTTCCTGACGAACTCCGAAATATTGGGGACGTGGCGATAAGCATTGGGCTGCGCGGCGTAGCTAGCAATAAAGCACTCGTCCAAGTCAAATAGGCGGCTTCCAAGAGAAATAAATGCTCTGATTCTGCGCAACGCTTTTTCCGGTTCCTGCGCGGTTTACCCGCACCTTGCGGGGTATGTTACCCTAGGCGCTTCCAAAAACTAGTGGCTTGTATCAGGCACTTCGCTAACGGCGAGTTACCTGTAGGGGCTGCCCTCCGTGACTGCCCTCCGTGGCTGCCCACGCTGGTTCCACTGACTCGGATTTGGGGGCGGCCACGGAGGACCGCCCCTACATGCATCCCATTGGTACTTGTGAAGTCACTGATACAAGCCACTAATTAATCTGATCAGCTGCCAGAGGTTCCGGTTGGAGCTATGTCGCACCAAGCTATGTTGCACCAGGCCGTTGCGCATTATCACGATCTGCTAAAGGAAGATAATCTCGCCGAAGACTCCCGCGCCATGTTAGATGAAGGCCTCGAGCGATCCAAACTAATCTTTGGCGGCCGACGGATTTCTCCCTATCTCCGACCACACTTCGTAACAGAAGAAGACTTCGCCCGCATAACCAGGATTTGTGAAACAGTCTGGGCAGCGATCCAGAAGGTCAAGGATGCAGCGATTGAGGATCCCTCAATTCTCGACGAGCTGGGGATGACGGAGATCGAACGTGAATTGATCAGCATCGATCCCGGGTACAAAGCCGTCTCCCCTACTTCGCGCCTTGACTCGTTTCTTACGGATTCTGCCTACAGCTTCGTGGAATTGAATGGCGAGAGTCCTGCCGGCATCGCTTATGCGGATGCTGCCTACGACATCTTTTCTGCGCTTCCCGTGATGAAGCGTTTTGCGGAAACCTATAACCTTCGCCCTCTCTATGGGCGGCGCTTTATGCTGGACGTGCTGCTCGATTCGTATGAGGAGTTTCTTGGTCGCAAACCTGATCACACTCCACGGATTGCCATTGTCGATCTGAAGGGAATGCCTACGCAGAAGGAGTTTGAGTTATTCAAAGAGTTTTTTGAGCAGCAAGGCTATCCTGCGGTCATTTGTTCACCGGAAGAACTGGTATTCGAGAAGAATTTGCTCCGGGTTCACGACTTTCATATCGACATTGTCTACAAACGTCTGCTCGTTAACGAATACCTTCCCATCATGCATGATTACCCGGCGCTGCTAGATGCTTATCGCGCGGGGGCGATCTGCATGGTTAACAGCTTTCGCTCGAAACTGATTCATAAGAAAGCCCTGTTTGCGGTTTTAACGAGTATGCAGCGAGCTGGTCTTTTTACTGAACCGCAACAAGCCGCGATCAGGGCCCACGTACCATGGACTCGCCTTGTTCGTAAGGAAAAGACAGATTATCAGGGAGCAGAGATTGAGTTGCTGGATTTTGTCACGGCTAACCGCCAACGACTTGTGCTCAAACCGAACGACGATTATGGAGGACATGGAATCACGATTGGCTGGAGCACGGATGATCGCGGTTGGACGGACGCGTTGAGTGCTGCCCTCACAAATGGTGACTATGTTGTTCAAGAGCGCGTGCCCACAGCCCGCGAAACCTTTCCGGCCCTGAAAGAGGACGGCAGCATAGAATTTGCCGAACAATTGGTTGACCTCGATCCACTGCTCTTCAATGGCAAGTTGGGCTCAGCCTTCACGCGCTTATCATTTACTGAACTCGCAAACGTCACCGCCGGCGGCGGAATGGTTCCCACCTACATTATCAGCCGTAAGAAGTAGGTGTACAATGCGCCGGATCGCGTCCAAACTCATCGAGGAGATTCTCACGTGGCGAACGAAGTTGATCCAGACCTGAGCTCCCAGGAAGAACGCCGACGACACGATCGTTCGCGCATCATCATCGACGTCTTTTACGATGGCAAAGATGCGACCGGAGTGGCCAGCACGCAGGACATCAGCATTGGTGGCCTTTATATGACGACCAAGGCAGACTTGCCAGAAGGTTCAGTGCTACTGGTGCGAATTCCTTTCGGGGAGTGGAAGCAGGTAGTGGTGAACGCCGAAGTGGTATATAGCAATTCGGGAAATGGCGTCGGCTTGCGCTTTCAAGGTCTTTCAGCTGCCGACCGGGCATTGCTGGAACTCGAACTCAGCAATGAGTGATGGCGTCGTCCGAGCTTTCTCAGATTTTGCACCCGGCTAAACTCAACGCTGCCTGAGTGTCTATAACCCACCAACAGTGGCACGACCTTCCGCCAGACGCGCGTGACGAGTTCACCGGTAGGTTGTCCGGACTCTGGGGAGCCGCAAGCGATGAAGCGGCATTTAACTCGTTGTTGGTAGACAAGCAGCAGGCGTTGTTACTGATCCTTCATCGGATGCGTGCAAAACAACTGTGGCACGTAGTAAGGAAAATAGAAAACTTATACGGCGAAGGAGGTGTTGGCATGACATTTACTGCCTGGCCACTGATTGAATCGACTCTTTCCCGCCGGGCTGATTTCACCAGACTCTTTGCCAGGCATGAAGACACGGATGGGGGCTTCTATGAGAGAGGTCGTGCCGAAGCCGTACTTCATTTTCTATATCAAGAGGGAAGTCCGCGGAAATGGTCCGTGCACTTCGACCTTTTCAGCCCTGTTCATTCGCTCGGCAGTGCTCTGAAGCATTTCCGGCACGAGGTTCGGGGCAAACTCAGGCCTGATTGGAAGATGATTCAGCAGCGCTTGAAAGCTTGAGTCTTATGAACCACTATATCCAATATCCGGTGATTCCTTGCCGCCCGGGGAAGTAAACTGCCCCGCTATAAATAGAGGAGCCTGGCTTATGTACGACCAATTCACGCTGGGAATTGAAGAAGAGTTTCAAATCGTTGACCCTCGCACGCGTGAATTACGCTCGCATGTAGTTGAGATCCTCGCGGAAGGAACAATGCTGCTGGGCGAGCAAATCAAGCCAGAGATGATTCAGTCAATGGTTGAGGTAGGCACTGGTGTTTGCCACAACATCCAGGAAGCCCGTGAGGATATCACGCGACTCCGCAGCATTATTTCAAGTCTCGCCCACAAAAATGGACTTGTAATCATTGCTGCGTCCACGCACCCGATTTCACGTTGGCAGGACCAGAAGATTTTTGAAGACGAGCGCTACGAACTCCTTGTGCAGGAACTACAGACCGTTGCTCGCTCCCTGCTGATTTTCGGCTTACACGTTCACGTCGGCGTCGCGGATCGAGAGCGGCAGGTCCACATCATGAATGCCGCGCGCTACTTCCTGCCGCACGTGCTTGCCCTGACCACTTCGTCTCCCTTCTGGATGGCGCACAACACAGGGTTGAAGTCGTATCGCTCAGAAATCTTCAAACAGTTTCCCCGCACAGACATACCTGATCACTTCGATTCTCATGCTAACTTCCTGCGTTACGTCGACCTGCTGATTAAGACGGGATGCATCGATAACGGCAAGAAGATCTGGTGGGACATTAGACCGCATCCATTCTTTCCCACGCTGGAGTTTCGCATTTGCGATATTCCCACGCGCGTCGATGACACAATTGCCATCGCCGCCCTATTTCAGGCAATTGTTGCGAAGTTGTACAAGCTAATCGAAAAGAACCTGGGCTTCAGGCTGTATCGTCGCATGCTGATCCAGGAAAACAAATGGCGGGCTGTGCGCTATGGTTTGGACGGAAAGATGATCGATTTCGGTAAACAGAAGGAAGTGCCGACCCGGGATCTGATTCACGAGCTGCTTGATTTTGTGGACGACGTGCTTGACGACCTTGGTTCACGCAAAGAGGTCGAGCACATCCATACGATTCTGCAGCGTGGCACGTCAGCAGACGAACAGCTCGAGGTTTACCATAGCACCAACAACGATCTGAATGCGGTCGTCGATCGATTGATTGAGCGGACAATGGAGAACGTGCCGCTCACTGCCCAGGTTGATCTGAAAGCGGCGGCCCCGAAGAGTTCAACCTCTACGATCTCGAAATAGATTGAACCTACAGCCTCGCACGCTGGGCCAGATAATACTGCCAGAACATTCTCGCTGCTACGGAACGAAACGGTCGCCATGCCGAAGCGATATGCGTAAGTTGATCGGGCGTGGGTCGCTGCTTGAGCCTTTTGACTTTGAAAACGGCCGTTGCCAGAGCCAGATCGCTGGTGGGCCAGATATCCGGTCTTCGCAAAGCCATCAATAGATAAATGTCCGCGCTCCACGAGCCAATACCTTTCACCTGCATCAGCGCCGCCCTCACATCTTCATCACTCAGCTTTGACAAGGCAGATACCCTGAGGCTACTGGCGATTATGGACTCGGCGAGATGTATGCAATAAGCAGTCTTCTGGCGAGTCAGGCCCAGCGACTTGAAGTGAGGCTCGCCTAATTCAACGAATCGATTGGGGCTGAAAGGGACAACGCTATTTCGGAGTCGCTTATACATCGAGGCTGCCGAGGCCAGCGAAACCTGTTGTTCGAGGATAATGCGAACCATGGTGTCAAATCCTGTTTTCCTGGCCCACATTGGAGGCGGTCCGTAGCTCTCAAAGATAAGAGCCAGATCGCGATCCTGACTCGCCAGGTATCGTGCCGCATTAGCGAGGCTGACCCTGGTGAGAGTATTTGGCGGCATGAGCGAGAAAGGATAGTAGACTAGCGCGCGAGCGTTAAGTAGAAACCTTATGGATCAGCGTACTGCTTCGTTTCAGGCCGGAAGGTCAGAGTTCAACCTTTTTTATTTTGTCCGATGCGCGACGCAAAAAGCGGCGCCGGGCCCCCCCGCACTCCAAAGAGCCACGCTACAAGGTCTTGAGCTTCTCTTTGGAGTGCGGCGGCCCGGCGCCGCTTTCCCCTCGGTAAGAACCCCCAAGGTAAAGCTTGCACGCCAACCTATCCGCCTGGCTACGGTGACACTGTAGCGGTAAGCCTAGGCTCGACGGGCCAGTGCGAGCGCAAGAAAGTTTTCGAACAGAATTCTGCCGTCGCGGGATTCGTTCTGGTGTTCCCAGCGCGTTCGAGTCTTGTTCCAATCCTCAAACGACTTTTCAAGATGGAATTGAACCGTGTAGATGAATTGGTCGGCACTGCGCAACACCATCATTTGATTGCGGCAAAGGTACGACGTTGCGAGTAGCTTGAAACCTGCGGGCACGGAGTCGAGTTGTAAGCCGTGATTCTGCCAAACGCGCAGAATGCGGGCCTGCTGGCTGTAATCTTGCCAGATCCCCGAACCAGGATCGTTGATCCCCTGAAAGATTGGATCTTGCGGATCGGCTATGCGCACGAAGCGGTACTGATACTCCGACGGACGGTTTTCACGCTGCTCGTGTTGTTCCAGTCGATCCAGGGTGACGACGCGAGCGCCAAAGCTTAACCCCACAAGCTGGTGTCCGCCACAGATCGCCAGGACGGGAATCTGTGTTGAGCGAATAAAGCTGGCGAAGGTTTCGATAATCTCCGGCTTGTAGAAATCAAAATCACGAAGGGTGCCGCTCAAAACGATCGCGTCTGGTGCAAACTCCCTTGCCGATGAGGCTAGGTTTGATAGATGCGTGACCTGGGTGGTCGGGTTCCTCACCAGGCGGGCGACGTTATTGAGAATGTTCTCCAGTGCCATCTGGGCGATCGTGCGTTCGCGCTTGAGCTGCGCCGCAGCCGCTCCACCCCATTCCTTACGACCAACCTCCGAGAGGTCGTGCTCATCGCGCAAGAGGTTGTCGACTACCAGCACACGCGCTTTTTCAATCCGCTTCTCGATCGGTTCATAACGGCAGAAAGTTCGCTGGTTGAAGGGGAACGGTAGCGAGTCATCAGCCGGCGGCGGATTCTCTTCGGTTGAAAGCTCTGTAAGTTCGGGCGTCATCTGCTTTAATAAATGTCCAATGGCCCCTAAAATCAAGCCTCCAACAATAGTAACACTAAACGCGCTGCTTAGTGCTTTTCTTGAATTCCGGAACCGGCGTTCCGGCGCCTGCCGCTGAAATTTCGGCTCTTAGTTTGTCGATCAGCAGGCCATTGATTCGATTCCTGAACGCCTCGCTTCGCCCAACGGCATAGTGGTTAGCCAGCAGCAGCATCCGATGCCAGGATGATTCGAGTTCGTCCGCCAGGCGTGAAATCTTTGTAATGTCGTAGGGAATCGCAACTTCCTTACAGCCAGCTCGGGCAAAAACCGAAAGGTAGCGAGCTGTCGGCAGGTCAGGACATGACAGGCGTCGACGGCCAACCTTCAACTCTACGCCCAGCAGTGTGTGTTGAACCTCTACACGCGGATTTCTTTGCAACGCCCCGAACTCGTAAGAGCGCGTTCGCATTTTAAGTATGCGCTCACCATAGATCTGCGGCAGCCAGGAATCCTTCAACTCCTTTTTGACCTGCTCAGCGTATTCTTTAGCGGTCATTGGGAATGGAAACTAGCGCAGCGTCAGGGAAACTATGGGTTTGGTCTGAAGAGCGTTGATGACGTGGCCTGGAAAAAGTCCCAGATACAGCACTGAGGCCGCTGTGAGCACGAGGGCGATGGCGATGCTAGCCGGTATGGGTGGGGCCAGCCACGACGTAGTGCGGTCGCGAAAAAACATCACGATGATCAGCCGCAGATAGTAGTAAGCAGACACGGCCGTGTTTAGCACTCCGATTACGACGAGCATGACATAGCCCTGGTCGAGAGCTGCGCGAAACACCAGGATCTTGCCCATGAACCCGGCGGTCAGCGGCATTCCCAGCAGGCTTAGCAAGAAGAGCGATAATGAGAAGGCCAGGACGGGAGATTGGAAACCAATGCCGTTGTAATCCTCGACTTCTGTACGGCGGTCCCCCACTCGCGCGATCAATTGCACCACGGCGAAGGCGCCGATATTCATCACAGCATAGGTTAAGAGGTAGAAAGTTACCGCTGTAATCGCCGCGTTTCTGTCTTCCAAATCAGCAGCTGCGCCTGCGGCAATGACACCGACGAGAGCGTAACCCGCGTGCGCGATTGACGAATACGCCAGCATTCTCTTCACGTTGTTCTGCACAATGGCAACGACGTTGCCGACTGTCATCGTCATGATTGCCAGAACGACAAGCACAGTGAGCCAGGCATTGTGAACTTCGCCGCCGATTGTCTTGTTGGCCGTGGCAACCACGAATGGAAATCCGAAGACGAATACTCTAAGGAATGAGGCGAATCCTGCCGCCTTCGGTCCGGCAGTCATAAACGCTGTGACGGGAGTGGGCGCGCCTTCATAAACGTCGGGCGTCCAAATGTGAAAAGGAGCCGTGGCGATCTTAAAGCCGAAGCCCACCAGCATCATCGCCGCACCCGCGAAAAGAAGGGGCGGATACTGAGCATCGTTTAATCTGCGGGCAATCTCCACCAGGTTCGTTGTCCCTGGCAATCCGCTGGTTGTTGCGGTTGCGCCATAAACCAGTGCGATGCCGTAAAGCAGGAATGCCGATGACAGTGAACCCAGGATGAAATACTTGAGTGACGACTCGTTCGAGCGCACGTCCGTGCGGCGAAATCCAGCCATTACGTAAGTGGCAATCGATAGTATCTCCAGGCCGAGGAAGATGATCACCAGGTCACCACCAGAGGCCATGAACATCATTCCCGCTGTGGCGAACATCAACAGGGAATGAAACTCACCCGCGGGAAGGTCTTCGCTTTGCACCCAGACCATCGAGACCAGGATCGTCAACGCGGAGACAACAAGAAAGACAAGCGTAAACCCAAGTCGCAATTCATCGAGCACAATCATGCCATTGAAGGCCTGGCTCGGACCGCTCCACGATAACCATAGCCATACCGAGCTAAGGGCTGCAACAGCTAATCCAATGAGGGAAATACTACCGGTTACCCAGCGTTGGCCTGGCCGCGCGAATGCATCCACCAGCATCACTATAACGGCCACGACGCAGACGATTAGCTCCGGCGCGATCAACGAGAAGTTGATGTCTGGCGGCGCGAATTGCAGAGCTAGAAAAAAGTTCATTCGCTTTAAAGGTTTTTCTGTGACCGTTCTGGTTCTAATCTATTGTTCACTTGATGGCTTGACTGACTGCGATTCGACGCCCGACGAGTTGTTGTCAGCAAAGGATCCTGCCGTCGGTGGCGCAGCCACGCGAGCACGCACCGCTTCGACACTTGTTTTGGAGCGATCGAGAAAAGGACGTGGGTAGACGCCCATCAAAAGCATTAAGATGAGCAGGGGGATGAGCAGACCGATTTCGCGTGCATTGAGATCCCGCAGCTTTGCATTCTCAGGATTGCTTACGCTCCCAAATACTACTCTTTGCAACATCCAGAGCATATAAACCGCTGCCCAAATCACGCCAGTCCCGGCAAGCATCGTGGCAATCCACGAATGCGCAATTGCGGTTGACGTCCAGGCCCCGATCATAATCAAGAACTCACCTACAAACCCATTTAGAAACGGCAGACCAATCGAAGATAGCGAGGCAATTACAAAGAAGGTGGCAAACCATGGCATTGGCGTCGCAAGTCCCCCAAAGTCGGTAATCATGCGGGTATGTCTCCGTTCATAGATAAAGCCGACAAAGATGAACAATGCTCCCGTTGAGACACCATGATTCAGCATTTGATATAGCGCGCCCTGCATGCCCATTTCGGTGAAGGAGAACAGCCCCAGCACTACGAAGCCCATGTGGCTGACGGATGAATACGCCACCAATCGCTTCACATCCGGCTGGACCATGGCGACCAGAGCGCCATAGATGATTCCGATGACGGCCAGAGTGATCATTAGCCAGGCAAACTGGCGAGACATGTTTGGAAAGAGACCGAGGTTGAAGCGCAGCAATCCGTAGGTCCCCATCTTCAGAAGCACCCCCGCGAGAATTACCGAGCCCGCAGTTGGCGCCTCCGTATGGGCGTCCGGCAGCCATGTATGAAAGGGGAAGAGCGGCACCTTGATGCAGAACGCCAATGCGAAAGCGAGAAACAGCCAGAACTCCGCCCCCTCAGATAATGTCCTGGTGCCCGTGCGCATTGCTTCGAGAATCGTCACATAATCAAACGAGTTGTAGATGAAATACAAAGCGATAATACCAACCAGCATTAGCAGGCTGCCGACCGCTGTGTAGATGAAGAACTTGACCGCCGCATAAATCCGCCGCTCGCCACCCCAAATACCAATCAGAAAGAACATTGGCACGAGCGAAGCCTCAAAGAAGAGATAAAAGAGTAAGAGGTCCAGAGAAACGAAGACGCCAATCAGCGCGCTCTCGAGCAACAGGAGGAATGCGTAGTATGCAAGTAGTCGCTTTTGAATTGCAGTCCAGCTCGATAGAATTGCGATTGGCATCAAAAGCGTAGTCAGCACTACCAGCCATAGACCTATGCCATCAACACCCAGGTGATAACGCGCTCCAATCGCGCCGATCCAGCTAACATTCTCCTCAAATCTAAACTGAGCCGCATCTGCACCGGGCCCTTGGATGAGCAACAATGATATGACGAAGGTTAGCGTAGTTGAGGCCAGCGCAATCCATTTGTAGTTTCCCTCTTGCTTACCGGGCATGAAGCTGTAACCAAGGGTCACCAGCGCGCCAAGAAGCGGAAGTAGAACCAGAATCGTCAGTAGGTGTTGCCGCATGAGTTAATGGACCAAACCGAGGACGTTCACACCAAAGTAAGCAAAGAAGCCAATCAGGACTAGCGCGCCGATTAAGATAATCGCGGCGTAGCTGCGGACAAATCCTCCCTGCAGGTGACGAATTAGCCGACCGGTTTCTGTCACCACATCGCCCAGCGTGTGAAGAAGACCGTCAATGACCCCGACGTCAAAAAGTTTCCACAGGCCTTCACGTGAACCGACCTCGATCGGCTGGATGAAAGCCGCACCGTAAATTTCATCCACGTAATACTTTTCCTCAAGTATGCGAGGCATCTGCAGGAGGGGGCGCTTCTGGAAGATCAGCCAGCCGGCCGCAATACCAAGTATTGCTATGAGAACAGAGACTAATGCAAGCAAACGCTCCGCGCGGATCTCCTCCGGTGAATGCAAGTGCGCGCTCGCCGCTTCCTGATCTGAGTCTGCCAGCGTGTGGACCGGGGGTGCGCCATCTACTGTCTGGGGCTTTGGTGATAACCAGTGCATCTCATCGGCAAGCCTCGTCTCACCAGTCTCTGCGTCACTCGCAGGAAAATGACTTGTCACAGGTTCCAGAGTGTTCTCGATGTAGTTAACAGGATGGTCGCTGAATAAGGAGCCGAGCGCGTAGGGTACGCCGATAAATCCACCGAATGTTGAAAGCACTGCCAGCACGATCAAAGGCACGGTCATTACCCAGGGAGATTCATGTGGCTCATGCACGGCATGTTCCTGATGTGCGTCGGCCTGCGCGACATAATCATCATGGAGCTTCTCGCGAAAGCGTTCCGTACCCCAGAACGTCATAACCATCATCCGCGTCATGTAGACGGCCGTAAGCAACGCCGTAATTGCAGCGACAAACCAAAGCGCCTTACTCCATGCCGGACTGGGGAGACTGAATTCACCAGCGCTCCAGACTTTCCAGAGAATTTCATCTTTCGAAAAGAAACCGGCAAAGATTGGAATGCCGGAGATAGCCAACCAGCCCGTCAACATAGTGGCGAAGGTAATGGGCATGTATTTCCTGAGCCCGCCCATACGCCGCATGTCCTGCTCGTGATGCATACCGTGAATTACGGAACCAGACCCGAGAAAGAGTAGCGCTTTAAAAAAAGCGTGTGTGATCACGTGAAAGATAGCGGCGGTGAAGGCGCCTACCCCGCACGCTAAAAACATATAGCCAAGCTGCGAGATCGTAGAATAAGCAAGCACCTTCTTAATGTCGTTCTGGGCAATGCCGATGGTCGCAGCAAAGATCGCGGTCGCGGCGCCGATGACTGCGACAATAAACATCGCGGTCGGAGCGTGCGTATAAATGGCGGAACAGCGCACGATCATGTAGACCCCGGCGGTGACCATGGTTGCCGCATGGATCAACGCGGAAACTGGCGTGGGACCAGCCATTGCATCGGGCAACCAGACGTAGAGAGGAATCTGGGCACTTTTCCCCGCCGCACCAATAAAGAGAAGAATGGCGACAGACGTGACGCCGCCGGCAAACAGTGCGTGCCAGGTAAATGGATCGACGCTGAGGCCGGCAATTGTCTGCAGCGCGCTCGTAACACCGTGCCCGGGCTTGTTAAAGAAACTAACTGAACCCGTCAAGTAGAAAACGAGCATCAGTCCGAGCACGAATCCCCAGTCACCGACCCGGTTCGTGATAAACGCTTTCTTCGCCGCATCCCCAGCTTCCTGACGATCTGTGTAGTAACCAATCAGCAGGTAAGAGCAAAGACCCACACCCTCCCAACCCACGAACATCAGCAGAAAATTGTCCGCCAGGACGAGGGTCAGCATTGCGAACATAAACAGGTTCAGATAGGCGAAGAAACGATAAAACCCGGAGTCCCCGTGCATGTAACCGACGGCAAACAGATGAATCAGAAATCCAACGAAAGTGACGAAGAGCGCGTAGGTACCGCTCAATCGGTCCATCGCCAGACCGAAGTCGGCGCGGAAGCGCCCCACCTGAATCCAGGTCCACAGGTGATCGAGAAGAGGGTCAGCAGATCCAAGAGCGCCGCCTGACTTAAAAGCGAGATAGAAGGCAATGAGTGTGGAGATGCCGACCGCGCCGCATGCTACAGCGCCGATGAACTTTTCATTACGCAGCCGCCGACCGACAAACCAGTTGAGGACTGCGCCAACCAGCGGAGCAAAGATGATCAGGCTCAGAAGATTGTTTTCCATTAAAGCTTCAAAATACTCGCATCATCCACATCAAGTGTTTCTCGGTTGCGGAAGATGGCGATGATGATTCCCAATCCTACCGCGGCTTCGGCCGCGGCAACGGTCATCACGATGAACACGAAGAGCTGCCCGGTCACGTCTTGAAAGAAACTCGAAAAGGCGACGAACGTGAGATTCACGGCGTTTAGCATTAACTCAATGCACATGAACATCGCGATCACGTTTCGGCGAATAATCACGCCAACAACGCCTATAGTAAAGAGAATGGCGGAGAGTGCCAGGTACCATGAAAGTTGTGGGTCCATAAACGCCTCTGTTTATTTTTCCGGATCTGACGGCCGTTCAACGCCCATCAGACGAGCTGCTTCAGCAGTAGAATTGGACTCAATGGCTGTTGTGTAGTCTGTCGAGAGGGGATTAACCAAATCCATCGGCAGCACCTGTGCGCCCGGAACCACACGCGCTGTGGGCGACAAGGTGTTGCCGCGGCGCGCAAGAGACATCGCGCCGACGATCGCCATCAAGAGCAAAACTGATGTGATCTCGAACGGCAGAAGGTACCTGGTAAAGAGGCCGGTGCCCACGGAAGCTGTCAAACCTACGTTTGAAATGCCATGGCGAGGAGTCGCAGGAGAAGCCTGAACGGAATAAAGAATGAAGGCCGACTCGGCAATCATGATGCTGGCCAGGCCGATCGCGGTGGGCACAAGAAAAGTGAGGCGCTTGCGGCGCGGTTCCTCGTCTTCGACGTTGAGGAGCATGATCACGAAAACAACCAGCACCATGATCGCGCCCGCGTAAACAATCACCTGCACCGCGGCGATGAACGGTGCAGCCAGCATGACGTATAAACACGCCAGCGAAAGCAGCACGCCGATCAGTGAGATAGCGCTGTAGAGTGGGTTGCGCTGGGATACCATGCCTAGCGCGCAGCCAATCGCCATCCCGGCAAAAATTATGAAGAGGAGACCAGTTAGCATTGCAGAAATAGAAGAAGTAATCGGCAAATAGCAAATAGTAAAGGTTCAGAAGAGGCGTTCGCTTTTGTCTATTAACCGTTTACCATTCACTATTTACCTATCAAAAACATCACCGTCGCAGTCACAAGAATGTTCAGAATCGCAATCGGCACCAATACTTTCCAGCCAAAGTCCATTAATTGATCGAAGCGAAAACGCGGCAGAGTGCCACGCAGCCAGATGTACAGAAAAAGAAAGAACAGAATCTTGATGACGAAGTATCCGACTCCCAATAAGGGAAACTGCGCTACACCCGGACCATTCCAACCGCCGAGGAAAAGCGTAGTTGCCAACATCGACACCGTGATCATGTTTATATATTCGGCGTTGAAAAAGAGCAGGAATTTTATTGAGCTGTATTCCGTGTGAAACCCGGCGACTAACTCGGTCTCCGCCTCCGGCAAATCAAAGGGTACGCGATTGGTTTCAGCGATTGCCGAAATGAGATACAAGATGAAGCCAACGGGCTGATAGAAGATGTTCCAATTAAGTCCCCACCAGCCGGACTGTTGCTCGACTATGCTGTAGAGGTCCAGCGTGCCGGACATCAGAATCACGCCTATAAGCGAAAGACCAAGCGAAAGTTCATAAGAGATCATCTGGGCGGAGGAACGCAAGCCACCCATCAGGCTGTACTTGTTATTTGAGGACCATCCGGCGAGAGCAATGCCGTAAACACCCACCGAGGTCACGCCAAGCACATAGAGCAAGCCCACATCAAAGCGAGCGATTACCAGGGGAAACGACCATCCTATAAACGGGATTGTAATGGTTGGGCCGAAGGGATAGACAACAATTGCCATGATGGCCGTAACTACGGCGATCATCGGCGCCAGCAGAAAAACGAACTTGGTTGACTGATCCGGAACCAGGTCCTCTTTCATCATTGTCTTGATGAAATCGGCGAAGGGTTGCAGAACACCGCCATAGCCGACGCGGTTTGGGCCAACGCGCCCCTGGATGAATGCCAGCACTCGGCGCTCGGCCAGCACGGTAAAGGCGACGAGCAGCATGATCGAGAGAAAAGCAATCGTGATCGCCACAATCACCAGAACCGAATGAATGAAAGGGTTGTTCCAGTCCATCAAGTCATTTTTGATTTGCGATTTGTGATTTTCGATTTACTTCGTTGAAAAGGGACCATCAAGTTTCCAGATGATTTTCAATCGGCAATCTAAAATCAAAAATCGCAAATCACTTTCAGTCGCCAGCCACTGCTGGTTCCTGGCGCAAGTTACTATCAATCGTAATCTGGTAAAGCGGGGAAATGTTCACAGTGTCTGGCCGCGGATTGCCGGCAGCGAGCAAATGAAATTGGAGGACTTTATCCGTGAGAGTTCCGATCTTGAATAACTCGTGTCCGACCTTCGGTGTTTGAGTGAGCTTTGCGCCATTGTCATCCAGGGCTTCAACTGATCTGCGAACGACGGCGAGTTCGTCGGATAAGTCACGTTTTCCGACGATCGCATGCTTAACCTGGATGGGATTTGTCTCATCTTTGAGCGATGGATAACGAAGTTCTGCGTAAGCGGGAATGCGCTCTGCCAGTTCCCGGAAAACCGCGCTGGCCGACATTTGAAAGCCGAAATCGACGCCAAGCTCACGCGCTATCTGCGCGGTGATCATCCAGTCGGGCTTTGCACTATGTACCGGCGAAATCGACTGGCGCACGCGTTGCACAAAACCGTCGTTGTTTGTGAACGTGCCATCTACCTCGGCAAACGAAGCGGCTGGCAGGACGACATCTGCGTAAGCCGTCGTTTCAGTCTCAAAGAGTTCCTGCACGACGAGAAAATCGAGTTTGCCCAAAGCCTCTTCACGGCCAAGCAAATGTTCGGGAAGAAACCCTCCCACTACATACATCGCTCGAATCGTGTTGCCCGCAGCCTCCAGCATTTGTGTAGCGCTCATCCCGCCGCTCATCAGGCCCAGGTCGTGCGCGCCCACGCTGTTGTTGAAGAGGGGAAGCGGATGAAGGAGAACGCGACGACCGTCGCCTGCCATGGTGTAAGGGAGTTGAGCAACCAATGCCTGTGCTGCGGGATTTAGCTCACCGCCAAACATAATGATTAGATCGCCCTTCGCGTCAGCGAGTGCTTGGCACAGCGTTTCCAGGTCGCTTTTCTCGACGCCCATCTTGCGGGCCGCAAGACTGTCATTAGCCGAACCCTGAAGCGCAAGGACTGCGCCGTCCAAAGATCCCGGACGAACATGGATAAACTGTGACGCCTGCTCGGTGAGTCGAATCGGAACGCTATTAATGACAATTAACTTCGCGGCGCCATTGCGCACTGCTTGCCGGATCTGTTTGGCTGTGAATGGTTGCAATTCTTCCGGTTCACCACCGATCAGAAGGATGGTTCCTGCATGACGAATATCGTGGTGGGTGGCCAGCGGAGCGCCTAGATTGTCAAAGAAACTTTTCAGAGTGAAGGCATCGGCAACTGTGTAACTCTCAGTTCCTACCAACTCGGTAGCAAACTTGCGCAGAGTGTAGAGTGCTTCATTCGTCAGACGTGGACTGCCAACAACTCCCACAGCGTTGCGGCCGTGAGTATCGGCAGCGGCATCTAGTTTTTGTGCGACAAGACGAATAGCGTCGTCCCACGTCGCGGGAATCAGCTTGCCGCCCTTTTTGTAGCGAATCAACGGTGTGCGAATGCGGGCTTCGTGGTTCACGAAAGGATGACCAAATCGTCCTTTGATGCAAAGAAACTCACCATTCAATCCATTGACGTAGCGATCTCGCGCGACGATGCGCATCAACTCGCCGCCGCGCGAACCGAGTGACATCTGGCAGCCGTCCGAGCAATAGGTGCATGTGGAAATTGTCTGGGCCAATTCCCAGGGGCGCGCCTGGTGACGATAAGTGGCATCGAGCAGTGTGCCGGTGGGACAAACCTCGATGCAGTTGCCACACTGGGAACAGTCCAGCCAGCCTCCATAGGTGCCTATGACTGTGTTAGCGCCGCGTCCGCCTGCTTCAATCGCATCTTCGCCCATCCACTCGTCGCAGACTCGGGTGCAACGCTTGCAGAGGATGCAGCGCTGCGGATCGTTTGCCACCATGGGCGAAAGGTACTTTTCAGGATAGTAGTTTTTAGTCTCAGTGAATCGTTCTTCCAGTCCACCCCAGTCAAAAGTCATCTCCTGCAATTCGCACTCGCCGCCGCGATCGCAGACGGGACAATCGAGCGGATGATTCGCCAGGAGAAACTCCATCATCCCGCGTTGCGCTTTCTCGATCTCCTCGCTCTGCGTCGTCACGATCATTCCGTCGGTGCAGATAATCGTGCATGAGGTCTGAAGCTTGGGCATTTTCTCAATGCGCACCAGACACATCCGACAAGAGGCTTGCAGCGCCAGGTCGGCGTAGTAACAGAAGGACGGAATATCGAATCCCTTCTCGCGGCACACGTCGATCAGGCGAGCGCCTTTGGCGACCTGAAAATCTTTGCTGTTGATAGTGACTTTGATTAGCTCAGTTGACATTTGAGAACAATCTTTGTTGGTTGCGTTCGGTTCGGCTTACTTGCTCGGCACAAGTTGGAACACATTCCTCCAACCCGGATAAGAGAATTGACGAATCCAGCCTGGAACACGCGGTCGCGTTGACATGTCTGGTATCTCTCCTGTCACTCTTCACTAGCAGACTGCTGAAAAACAAACACGATCCACGAAATCACACGAAACCGCCCGAAATGGACGCCTTACTTCGTGTGATTTCGTGGATCGTTTCTTTGCTTCTACTGTATCTACAGTGACGTTGAAAGTCATAAGTTAGTTCTTGCTGATATACCTCTCTACTACGTTAACCAGCGTGTTAAGGCGTTCATCAGTCTCCGCCGTTGTCTCCGCAAGCTGCTGGAGGGTCGCCGCAATCTGCTCGAATCTAAGGTTCATTTGCTCGTTGGTCTTTGTTATCTCGTGTTCGTGAATCTGAGCGATTGTTAGCAGCGCAGCGATGGCCTGGTCGTTGCGATCCATTCGAGCCTCCGCCTTCGTGTGACGCTCCGCCATGCCTGCCTGTTGTTCTGTAACCGTATTCAAAATGTTCTTCATTCTCAGATATTCTTCTTCGGTCATGATTCGATCCTCACACTGCTGACGTCCGTTTGCGCCGAAGGAACCAGATGCTTCTTGAAATCTTCCGGGAATCTCTTAATCGCCGACTGAATGGGCCACGCTGCCGCATCACCGAGGGGACAAAAAGATTTACCTTCTATGTTGTCGCAAAGATCCAGCATGAGCTGCGCATCTTCCAGCCTGCCGCCAACTTTCTCTATGCGCTTGAAAACTTTTACCAGCCAATCAGTACCCTCCCGGCAAGGCGTGCACCAGCCGCACGATTCATGTTTGTAAAACTCTGTCAGGTTCTTGGTTGATTCGAAAACATCCACGGTCTCGTCCATAACGATGAAGCCGCCCGAGCCAACCATGGAACCGCCCGTCACGAGTCCTTCATAATCCATGCGCACGTCAGCGCCAATGATGTCTTCCGCGCGCATGATATAAACAGAGGAACCGCCTGGAATCACCGCCTTGAGCTTTTTACCATCCAACATACCCTGACAATCTTCCATGATGAACTTTTCCATGTCGTCATAGCCCATCGGCAACTCATAAACGCCCGGACGATTGACGTGCCCGGAAACGGACCAGAGCTTTGTGCCGCCACTCTTCTCGGTGCCGAGTTTCTGGTACGCCTCGCCACCCATCTTGATGATATCCGGCACCGCAGTCAGCGTCTCGACGTTATTAACGACCGTGGGACACGCGTAAAGACCCGAGACGGCAGGGAAGGGCGGCTTCATGCGTGGATGCCCCCGCATTCCTTCGAGCGAACTAAGCAGCGCAGTCTCTTCACCACAGATATAAGCGCCGGCGCCGGTGTGAGTGTAGATCTCGCTGGAGAAGTTTGAGTCGAGAATGTTCTGACCCAGCAAGCCTGCGGTGCGGGCCTCTTCGAGCGCTCGATCCATGATGTCGATCAGATATTTATACTCGCCGCGCGTGTAGATGTAATTAGTCTTCGCGCTCAGCGCATACGCCGCGATCAGCATGCCCTCGATCAGCATGTGGGGATCGCGTTCCATCAGGTAACGATCCTTAAACGTGCCGGGCTCGGACTCATCGGCGTTGCAAACTACATACCTGGCCTTTGGCGAGTCCTTAGGAACGAAGCTCCACTTCAGGCCGGTGGGGAAACCCGCGCCGCCCCGTCCCCGCAGCGCAGATTTCTTAACTTCGTTGATTACGTCGTCAGGCGACATCGAAGTCAGCACTTTCTGCAGCGCTTCGTAGCCGCCGTGAGACTTGTACACCTCGAGCGAGTGGGAGTTCTCCAGATGAACTCGCGCTAACTGCAATGGTTCACATCCGATGGCGCCGATAAACATGGGCTAAATAACTGAATAGTAAATAATAAGAGATTCAGTTGGGCTGACGGTGCTTGGTAATGGTCAGTTTGAAATCAGCCGCGGATTAACGCGGATGAGCGCGAATCTGAAAAGAGCCATGAAAATCAGTAGATCCGTATGACGGGTTTTCTGATCTCCCTGAAACATATAAGTTCTCCATTTTCGCTCTTATTTCAGATTCGCGTTCATTCGCGTGCTGATTAAGCTCTAAGGCAATAAAGCGAGAATCTGATCCACCTTTTCAGTTGTCAGGTTCTCGTGATAGTCAAAATTGATCTGAAACATTGGCGCCGTTCCGCAAGAGCCAAGACACTCCACTTCTGAAAGAGTAAAGCGACCGTCGGCGGTGGTCTCGCCTGGTTTGATGCCCAGTTTCTCGGCGCAGTGCTTCGTAATCTTTCCTGCGCCCATGATCTTGCACGAGAGCGTACGGCAAACCTGAATGTGATACTTTCCGACCGGGTCGGTATGGATCATCGAATAAAAAGTAGCAACCTCCCAGATGTCCGTGATACGCAGTGCCAGCCGTTTTGCCAGATAGGCCACGCCAGGAGGATCAAGATACCCGCGCTCGCGCTGCACGATAAACATCAGGGGCAAGATCGCGGAGCGAGTGACCGGGTATTTCGCCAGATGCCAATCGATCTCCGCCTCGATCTCAGGCGAGAAAGTCGCGGGCCGTTCGAGGATTTCAACCGGCTGCGAAAGTGGTTGAATTTGTAACAGTTGCTGACTCATGAATCCATTTCTTAGAGCTTTGTACTTTGAGCTTTGAACTTTGTTCTTTATCTTTCGGGAGATCTGTAGGGGAATCCGGAATTGGTGCGTCTGGGGCCTAAGATCAAAGTTCAAAGTTCAAAGAACAAAGTTCGAAAACAGACAAGTGACCGCCGCACCACTACCGATCAATTTCCCCCAATACGATATCGAGCGACCCAATAATCGCGACGATGTCGGCGATCATTGCACCCTCGGCCATCTGGGGCAGAGCCGAGAGGTTCACGAAGCTCGGACCCCGGAAATGTACCCGTGAAGGCTTGGGCCCCCCGTCTGATTTAACGTAAACCCCAAGCTCACCCTTCGAAGCCTCAATTGGTAGATAGACCTCACCTGCTGGCACGTCAAATCCTTCGGCTACGATCAAGAAGTGATGAATCAGGGCATCCATGTGGGTCTTCATAGCTTCGCGATCCGGCAAAACCACCTTCGGGGCGTCTGCCTTAACCGGCCCGGGTTTAAGTCGCGCTAAAGCCTGCGTCGAGATCTTGTGCGACTCTTTCATCTCGCGCATACGCACGAGGTAACGTGCCCAGACATCGCCATCAGCCTCAGTGGGTACTTCAAAATCGTAGTGCTCGTAGCCCGTATAAGGATTCGCACGGCGGATGTCCAGATTCACTCCGCTTCCACGTAAACAAGGACCAGAAAGGCCCCAGTCAATCGCGTCCCCCGCCGAGATTCGACCCACGCCCTGGGTCCGCTTTTGAAAAATTCTGTTTCCGGTGAGTAGGGTATGAAATTCGTCGACCGATTCCAAAAAACTATCGAGAAACTGCTTCACGCGGCGCTCAAAACCCGAGGGCAGATCCATCATCAATCCACCGATGCGGAAGTAAGAGGGCGTCAGGCGGCCGCCGGATGCAGCCTCGATCAGGTTTAGAATTTTCTCGCGCTCCCGGAAGCAGTAAAAGAATACCGTCATCGCGCCAATATCCAGCGCATGGGTTCCCAACCAAACGAGATGGGAAGCGATCCGCTGCAGTTCGCAGGTTAGTACCCGAATTGTTTGGGCGCGCTCAGGGATCTGCAGCTCCAGAAGCCTCTCAACAGCGAGAACGTAAGCAAGGTTATTGCCGAGCGGATTCAAATAATCCATGCGATCGGTAATCACTATCCCTTGCTGATACTTCTTGTACTCAAACAGTTTCTCCATCCCTGTATGGAGGTAACCAATGTCTGGTGTCGCTTTGACAACCAACTCGCCGTCCATCACCAGTTCCAGGCGCAACACTCCATGGGTGGATGGATGTTGCGGCCCCATTGAGATCGTCATCTGCGTGTCGAGCGGACGATCGACAATCTCGAATTGGGGGGGGATGTTAACGGTCGAAGTGCTCATGAGCTAAGTCATTGCCAATTGCCGATTGCCAATTTCCGATTTAAAAACCTCAAGTAATCCATCTTTCGAAACCAGCCAATCGGCAATCGGCAATTGGCAATTGGCAATCGGCAATCGGCAATTTGCGGCAATCACTTCAGACTGTACGGCTCGTAGCCACGCAAGGGAAAATCTTTTCGCAGCGCATAACCCTGCCAGTCGTCAGGCAATAGGATTCTCCTTAAATCCGGATGTCCATCAAAGATGACCCCGAATAAATCGTAGGTTTCGCGTTCGTGCCAGTTTGCCGTGCGCCATACGCCGGTAACTGTAGGTACGCGAACATCATCTTCATTTAATAAAACTTTTAGCCGCAGACGGTGATGATAGGTTGTCGAAAATAGGTGGTAATTGACTTCAAAACGCGGTTCCTCTTCCGGCCCACGGTCCACTCCGCAAAGGTCTGCCAGAAAATCAAACCTCGCATCAGCCTGATTCTTAAGATAGGAACAAACTTCCACAATATGCTGCCGTGGCAGTATGACCGTCAGCTCCCCGTGTGCCTCCACGATCTCAGTTATTCGGTCAGGTCGTTCACGCTGGTACGCCGTCACCAACCGGGACGGGGTTGACAGTTTGTCTGCACTTGTTAAGGCTTGCTCCGCCAATGGCTGCGCGTTGTCTGCTCCTGTGGTCATCGCGGAATCAAACTCAACACGCTAAGAGGAACGCCGGCGTTCGTGTTTTGAAGCTATCGTGTAAGGCTGTGATTCGCTGAGGGTGTTCTGTCTGGCAGTAGAGCCATCAGTGATTGGAAGGGTGCCCGGCACAAAAGCTTCCCGCGCTTCCTCTTCCGGAATGTCCTTGCGGTCTCGAGACGACTCTTTCATCACTTTGTCCTGCAACATCATCACCGCGTGTATTAACATTTCCGGACGCGGCGGACAGCCGGGAATATAAACATCTACGGGTACAATCTTGTCGACGCCCTGGACGATCGCATAATTGTCAAACACGCCGCCCGAAGTTGCGCAAGCTCCCATGGAAATCACCCATTTTGGCTCGGGCATCTGATCGTAAATACGACGGAGCACTGGCGCCATTTTTCGCGAGACACGACCTGACACAATCATCACGTCAGCCTGGCGCGGACTGGCACGAAATACTTCGGAACCAAAGCGGGCAAGGTCGTTGCGCGAGGATGTGGCATTCATCATCTCGATCGCGCAACAAGCAAGACCGAACGTGGCCGGCCAGAGGGATGATTTGCGCGCCCAGTTAATTAA
>WNGE01002190.1_pt1 | contig 45284 bp, 37 predicted proteins | sample 5400651 | NCBI WGS metagenome assembly WNGE01 (sample SAMN13153370, study PRJNA577476) | soil metagenome | isolation source: 60 cm soil or saprolite under grassland replicate 2 | place: USA:California | collected 2016-06-15 | reverse complement strand
TGAGCTTTTTCTGTGTTTTCATTTTCAACAGTCTAGCTCAGGAGGCCTTTGTTGACTACATTTTGCCGTTCCTGGATAACCCTATTCTCCTACTCTCAGGCGACTTGAAGGGTTCCACAAAAATTCGGGATGACTCATAATTCGTCTACCTCTATTTCTTCTTAACCGATTCTCCTTATTCTTAACCATTCTTCAACGCACTCTGCATCTTTTCCATAGCCTTTCCGCAGTATACTCTTCTTCATAATTCATTTTCTTGATTTAAAAGGCATCCGCATCATGAAATATTTAGAAAGAGGAATGTCAACCTCGACCGTTACGTATCTTGATAGTCCAGCAAGCGATCTATGTAATTGCTTACCACTTTCTAGACTACATCAGGGGACATGGGACGATCATGCAGAAAATCCCGAGCAGTGGACAGAAGTGACCCCGGCAACACTTGAAATGAATAGTTCTCTGCGCACACAACTCGAGAACTACTTCCCAGGTTCCACATCTCTAAGCGTTTTGCTATTGCACATTTCACAGCTTGAACATATTCATATCACGCCGAAATCAGCTATCTTACATAAACGACATCGCTATCATGTTCCAGTCAGTCTCCTGGAACAGATTCTTATCAATGTGCGCCGCACCATTAGAAGCAGCGATCACGTTCTAGTACATACAGGCGCTAGCATTGCTATAATTTTACCGGACGTTGATCAAGAAGGGTCACAGGCCCTGCTCGAAAGAGTGTATCATAGTATCAATCTCCTCCAACCTGAGACAGTAATTCCACCGTTGAAACGCGAAACTGATATTACTCTAGGTATCGGATCTTACCCCAAACCAGGAGCTTCACTGGAAGATCTACTTTACCAGACTGGTTTTATTGCATCCAGGATAATACTACGCCCGGCCGTAACGACACAATTACATGGTACCAGGTCAATCGGTTTAGTAGAGATAAATCTGTATAATCGCAATCAAGATGAAGAGAACGATTCTCTTGTTGCTGCCCGCAATAGGGGCATCCCTTTCATGCAATTACCGGCGCGGCTGCCATTGCGATTAAAACATCTCATTCCATACACTCTGGCGTGTGAGCTACGTTGCGCACCCGTCGGTCGTGATCATAATCGCCTTAGTGTAGCAATGGCTTTTCCTACCGATACACAGGTTATTGACCGCTTGCGTTCAACAACCGGTATGACAATTTTTCCTGTTGCATGTGAAGCCAAAGCGCTCGATGACTTGCTAGAACATAGCTGGTAATGAATATCTCACCAGGGAACCGCTAAATTTAACCAAATCACAACTAATCCTCAACACAAAAGCGTATCAACATTGGTTACTATAACATGCAATGAGACAATCATTTGTCTCATCTGATACAAAACATTCAGCACTCATTTTCAGTTAAGTGCATTGAATTAGTACATCTAAGGAGAGAACTAGGATGGTTATGCAAGTGATCCAGGATGATGTCCTTCTAACATTCAAAGAAGCTATGAACTACCTGCGCGTAAGTCGCTCTACCCTGTATCGCCTGATGTGGTCTGGACAACTTACTGGCCATAAAGTAGGCAGCACATGGCGATTCTATCGTGACGATCTCCGAGCCTGTGTAGGTAGCGAAATACCAATGATGAGCATGCAGTCTAGTATTGCTATAAGCTAGCTGAGTTCTCTTATCTCGAAGCTAGACAATACTTTTATCTTTTGATATATGTATAGAAAAAGCTTGATCTCCTCTTATTTGGAGTCTATTTGTTATGAAAATCGAGGCCGAAGGATTGCCCTTTCGACCTCGGATTACCCTTTCAGGTACCATGAACATCCATATTATCAATACCTATCGATATAGGTTATCTTCCAGCTTCCTCCTACTTTTTCGATAGTGACTAACACGGGATACGAAGTTTTCGCTCTTTTAACATCCACCGTATATCTCCACTGAGATAAATCAGGTCCTGTACTAGAATTAGTGCCAAATGTTGGCTGCCCGACAACATAAGAAAGAAGCAAACCATTTTGTGTATCGCTAGCCCGTGCCTGCACGCTATAGCCTTCAAGTGTCAAACCACTGATTTGCAAGTCCTGGTAAGCTTGCGCATATCTTTGATTTTGAACATCTTGAAAGTAATTATTTACAACATCAGTTGCGCCAGTTTCCTGATTAATGACTGTATTGAACAGTTGGTAGACTCCCCAGCCACATAACCCACACGTAACAAGAAAACCAACGCTAAATATGGAAATAATAATCCAAACCCACTTGTAGGACTTCTTGACTGGCGGTTGCATTCCAGGATACTGAGTTTGCGAATAAGGTGGAACTTGCACATCCATCTGGTTGAGTTGTGCTTGTGAGCCAGGTATAGAAGACTGAAAAGAAAGAGATGTATGTATGCCTGGTTGTAATGGTAAAGCAGTACGCCCTTCTGGAATTTGCATATTCTGATAGTAGGAAGGTGGTGGTGGATAAACCATCCCTTGCTGATCCGCAGGAAATTCATAAAGTGGCGATGAAGCCTGTTCTTTTATGTCTTCAACTTCCGCGTTCTCACGCTCTATATTTTCATTCGGTTGCTGACCAGAGGACTGCATTGGCGCAAAGCTCCTACTTTCAAATGTTATTGATCTAGCCTTATTTCAATACCTGATTATCATTAGATAGAGTATATCGGTTTGTCCTTGTCGGCGCAAGCAGAAAGTAGGCAAGGATGTGCGTACGATTTTTGCACCGCTTCGCTCGGCTGAACGTCTCTGCAAAAATCGTACGCACACCCTTAGGCAAGGCTCTCCGTCTTTCTCAAACTCACTGAATATACTACATTTTCGTTCATACATTACTTTACATAGTATATACTTTGGTACTACATTTATGCACAAAGTATTGTAGAGAAACACTTACGCATGTTATACTTCCAACATCATAAAAATCACTATGCAATAACGAAGCAAAGCGGATGATAACAATGGTTGAGGTAGTGTAATGGCAGTAAACGACCCACTTCACGTCAATGAGGGTGGCTTACCACTTAATGCAATAGAATGGTTAGTAACACATCATCGTAGTAAAGCGCCCGAACGTGAACAAATGATTCGGGACATTTATTTCAAGCATGGCAGCTACATTGTTGATGCAGGTTGTGGTCCAGGTCTATGGACACCTTTATTAGCTCGCGCCATTGGCTACCAGGGACGAATACTAGGAGTCGATGTTTCCCCTGAGGCATTGGTAACCGCATACAGGAGCATGCACGGTAAACGATATGAGCGGATAGTCAAGTACAGGCGCGGCCTATTGGAGCAATTGCCGGTACCCCCCGGTAGTGTAGACCTCATCTTTAGTGCAAATGTCAGCCAGTATCTCCCCGAGCCAGTAACGACATTCGCTGCCATGGGCCGCTACCTTGTTCCCGGCGGACGTCTGGTAATGAAGGATATCGACTTTGGTACTATGCGTTTTCACAATATCGATATGGGATTGCAGGCGCGTGTCTTCCAGGCTCGTGAGCGTTGGGAGCAGTTGCGCGTAGATGCCGGATATCCTTTTGAAGATAGTTGGGTTGGTTCCAAGCTTGCAAGCTATATGAGAGCTGCAGGCTTCGAAGAGGTTCAAGAGAAAAGCTACCTCATTGTGCGACATTTTCCACTTTCTCAAGATTTTCGTTCCTACTTACAAGGCATCGCAGAATGGTTTGTATGTGAAGACGCGCCTTCGCTTAATCCAGAAGATCGCAAGCACTGGTTACAATACTTTGAAGATGGAGAGCGATGTGCTCTAGATGAGGATACTTTCACTAGCGAAGAAACCGAATACGTTGTTACAGGGGTTTGGAATAAGACACACCCAACTGCACGTCACTTCGATATGTATTTCAATACTCTCAAAGAGGTTCTGGTCTGAAATTTAGTCGACACTATTCAACGCATCTACGATCATGGTCATAGCTGAATCACCCACAATTGTTTGCAACTCGCTATGGAGTTGGCCCATATTTTCCATGCGTGCGCTAATGAACTCGTGTTGTGCTATTCCGTAAGCAAGCCCCGTCAAACCACGCTGCGCGGCTTCATATTCTGCAGTTATTTTAGAAAGTAACCTTGCCACTTCACTTCCGTGTCCTTCATAGCTAAGCATACTGATCCTCTCCTTTATAACCGTTTCCGAATTTACCTACAGATAATACATAACATTCGCACCGAATGATAACCTATACTCAGTTGATGTCAAACAATGTCAAAACATGTATGAACAATTTCTACAACATATATACCTATAGTATGCACGATAATATACTTGCTTGTCTAGTCCTTTAATGCCCTTTTTTCAGTTTGAGTGGCTGTTTTGCAGAAATCACACATATCGATGCTTATACATCCAGGAAAAAGCATAAAATCTCAACAAATCCACTGCTTCAATTTAGAAATTAGAGATTTTGATAGCCGGCGAGAGGAAATATGCGAGCAATAGGTAGTACTTTTTGTTGGAAACAGTGTCTAATGCCTGAGTGAGATCATCAAGTAAGTCCTGCACGTCTTCACATCCCACACTCAAGCGAATGAAGCCATCAGGAATGGCTCCTCAGAAAAGAGACAACGCGATCTGGCTGTGGACGGTCTTAGTGTCTCTTCTTAGTGTGACTCAATCCGGCCCAGGTCCCAGGCCAAGCAGGGCATGGGTGGCGCCCATACAGCGGTTCATGACAACGGTCAGCCCCGCCGCTTCCGCTATCCGCCGGGCCTCCTCCGAGAAAATCCCCAGTTGGAGCCACAACACCTTCGCCCCAATCGCGATGGCCTGCCGGGCGATCTCGGGAGCTTCCTGGGCGGGGCGGAACACCTCCACCACGTCCACAGGCACATCGATCTCGGTGAGCGAGCGGAACACATGCTCTCCGAAGAGCTCACCACCTCGCGGGTTTACCGGCAGGATGCGATAGCCCTGGCTTTGCAAGTATCGTGGGATCTTGTGTGCGGCTTTCGACGCATCAGCCGAGGCACCAATCACCGCAATGGTCCTGGTTTGTGCGTAGATGTTCAAGAGCTGCTCACGCTGAGCCTCTTCCATCATCTCAAGTAGTTTGCTCTTGCTTTTGCTCGACGAACTCGCCCTCGATAAAGATCTGGACCTCATCACTGACGATCCACTTGCCATCGAGCATCATATTGAACGTCAGGCCAAAATCCTTGCGGTTGATCTGGGTCTCGGCGCTGTAGCCGATGCGGTGGCCCATCATATTCGGGTCATTGAATTCCCCGTACTTCACCACGGCAAGCGAAACCTCCCTGGTATTGCCCTTGATGGTCAGATCACCGGTCATGGTGTAGGTCTCCGGTCCGGTCTGTTCGATCCTGGTGCTTTTGAAGTGCATCGTCGGGTACTTGTCGACTTCCAGAAAATTCGACGAGCGCAGGTCATTGTCCCGCTGGGGGTTGTGGGTGCGGATACTGGCCGTCTCTATGGTGACCTCCACCGATGACGCTTCGGGATGGTCGGGGTCGATAAAGCCGGTCGCGGTGAGTTCAGGAAAGTTCCCTCGCACCGTCATCATCCCCAGGTGCTTGGCGGCGAACTCAACTTGTGTGTGGAAAGGGTCAAAGACCCAGCGGGTTCCGGCCGCCGGTTGATTCTGTGTTGTCATGTCATTACCTCCTGTAAACAAATAAACTAGATTCTGTTTGGAAAAGGGAACGGGTACCAGATTTCGACTTTCAAGGGTTTCGCACTCCCTGTCTTTCTCTTTCGCTGGCCGACTGCTTTGTGAGGGTACTCTGGACATCCTCCCTAGAAGAGGCGACAGCCGCCAGGCGACTGATGTAGAGTCCGATGATATCGACAAGCAGAGCGGCAACGGCCAGGACACCGAACAGCAGTGCCTCTGGGAGGACAATGCCAAAGAGGGCATCCAGCGAATAGTTTCCAGGCCCTATTAGACCCAGAGTGATGCTTACGGTCATGAGCACCAGCGTATATTCATAGCCGCCCTTGCTGACGATGAAGCCGTTTTTCCAATGACTCTTGAACGTGGCCATGAACATGACGCCGAAGATCCCGGCGGCGCCCAAGGGTGTCAAGAACCCAAATGCGACAGAGAGGCCGCCTCCCACCTCTCCCAGGATCACAAAGCTGATCCACAGCCATACCGGTTTGAAGCCTTGTTTCTCGAACCCCTGCATCAACCTGGTGAGACCAGGGCCAGCGAACCAGCCAAAGAGCTTTTGCGTTCCGTGGACGGCCAGCGTCAGGCCAACCACCAGACGGAGAATGAGGAGAGCTATACTCATGGTGACAGTCATGTATCATGCTCCTTTCAACAGTGGTTGTATAGCAATGGTACAGAATAGGACGGAAAATTCTTTTTTCTCATCCTTTACTTCCCCTATAAAAGTAAGAGTAACATAGGAAGTTAGAGTTGTCAAGAAAGTTGTTTTTCTCGAAAAAATATGCTACACTTGCTCTATGAAGAAACCTGATCAGGAACATTCAACTGAAATGCCCGAAGCTTGCGCAACTACTCCTATGGGACGTGCTATTCGCTTGATTGGAGATGCGTGGATTCTGCTAATCATCATTAACCTGTTGCGTGGTCCAAAACGCTTTAACGAACTGCGAACGTTCATGGGACATATCAGTTCGAAGACGCTCACACAACGGCTCAGGGCCCTGGAAGAAATGGGGTTTGTGCAACGGCGGGCTTTCCTGGAGATCCCACCGCGCGTCGAGTATCATCTCACCGAAAAAGGGCAGGAACTCGGGGACGTGATCGCAGCTATTGAGCAGTTTGCCCAGAAGAACCTCTCCGCTCTCGACGCCACTTGTTCCGTCGCTGATGACCTCACACCATCGAGCCCTGCCGTTAGTTTTTAATTTCGCAGTGGTTTCCCTGTCATTAAAATGGCCTGCATACGATCCTGCGACTTCTCCGTTCCGGCGAGACTGAGAAAAGCTTCACGTTCGAGATCAAGCACGTGCTGTTCTGTGACAGGTGTAACTGGAGAACATTCACCACCTGTTACAACTCGAGCCAGGTGACGACCAACTACAGCATCATGTTCGCTGACCTTGCCTGTAAGCAGCAGGTTATCGATCTGCTGCTCCAACACCAGTCGAGCGCCAGGTCCTGGCAAAAGCAGCATGGGAGGCTGCGCTGGCTGCCATGTACCAGCCTCTCGAGCATTGGCCAGGCGAAGAGCATCGGCTTTCGCGTCACGCAACAGCAGGTCACGATTGACGGTTATAGCATCACTCTTGCGTAAGAAACGCAGTTCTTGTGCCTCGGCCGCGCTGGTGGAAACGGTAGCGAATGCAATAGTCTCAAAAGCACGGCGTGAAGGAGTAAATGGTCCACCGGTCTTACGCGCCATTTGATCTTCTAAGGTTGCTCCCAGGCGCACAAGGAGTTCTTTACATCCCCCACCAGCAGGAATCAATCCGACTCCTACTTCAACAAGGCCAATATATGACTCCGCGTGAGCACGAACATGATTGGCATGCATGATGATTTCACAGCCTCCACCCAAAGCCCGGCCGGAAGGAGCTGCTACAATCGGAATTGGGCTATACTTGAGTAGCTGGTGAGCCTGCTGAAGGCCATTGATTGCTTCCTCTATATTCTCCCATTGACCCGCCTTCGCTCCCATGAGAACCAGCATGAGGTTAGCCCCGGCCGAGAAATCCGCCGCATCATTGTTAAGAACCACAGCACGGAATTGCTTCTGACCCTCCTCAGCGACATAGCGTAGCATTTCAATGATACCCTCGTCGATAGAGTTCATCTTGGTATGGAATTCGAGGCAAGCCACACCATCACCAAGGTCGATCAATGAGGCTGATTCATTGTCGCGTATTACTTTATTGGAAGACTTAACTACTGCCAGAGAAATGGCGCCCTTTGGCACTGGCACGGGTTTATAGGTATCTGTATGGAAATCATAATACTGGCGATTTCCTGGAATTCCAATATAGAACGTACCTTGCCCTTTGCTCTTCACACGCTGCACCAACTCGGGCAATGTCATTGAACCGGCACCATCTTGCAGCACTTTTTGCAATATGTCTGGATGCTGCAAAAGCACATCCCACGTCTCGAAGCTGCCCATCTCGAAATTGAAACCCCAGCGGATAGCCTCGTCAATTGCTGCGATACTATCGGCAATCTCTTGAGCATGATTGGCAGCGTAGATGAGAGAATCTGCCGTCGTCTCGCGAGCCAATTTTCCAGCGCGATCATCAGCCGCCAGGATGGTAAGCATGCGCTGCACAGGGTCATCGATGTTACGCGCGGTACCTAATGATGGGTAACGTACCTTCTGTTGCGGCTCGTACTCGAGTGTTTTCAGATTCAGTTCCAGAATAGTCGATTCGCCTGTAGGATTTTTGACGCGTTTATAGAAACCCTGCCCACTCTTCTCACCCAGCCAGCCCCGGCGAATCATCTCCCGCAAGACTTCCGGTATGCGGAAAACATCCCGCTGCTCATCGCCCGGCACATTTTCATAAAGATTATCAGCTACGTGCGCAAGCGTATCCAGCCCTGAGAGATCGCCTGTGCGAAATACAGCAGACCTGGGTCGTCCCATACTCGGGCCAAGGATGGTATCCACTTCACCTATTGCATAACCCTCGTTCAATGCGCGGTAGACCGTTGACAATGATCCGTAGACACCAATGCGATTGGCAATAAAATTCGGCGTATCTTTACAGAGCACCACACCTTTCCCCAGTACCTCGGTAGCGAACTCTTGCATAAACTGCAGTAATTCTGGCGCGGTGTCAACATCAGGAACAATTTCCAACAGGCGCATATAACGCACCGGATTGAAGAAATGGGTGATTAGAAAGTTTCGACGAAACCCTTCACTTCGTCCCTGTGTAAGCATATGAGCTGGGAGGCCAGAAGTGTTAGATGTAATAATTGTGCCAGGACTCAACACTTGTTCTACTTTTGCATACAGCGAACGCTTAATGTCCAACCGCTCTACGACAGCCTCGATGATCCAATCCACATTGGCTAGCTCACTCAGGTCGTCTTCGATGTTCCCTGCTGTGACAAGTTTAGCTACCCTCTTACTATAAAATGCGGCAGGTCGTGCATTGATGGCCTTCTCCAGTCCCATTCGGGCTACTTTATCGCGATCCTGGCCAGCATCAGCAGGCACAATATCGAGCAGCAGACTGGGTATACCAACGTTAGCAAGATGAGCAGCAATCGCCGCACCCATCACGCCAGCACCCAGGACCGCTGCCTTTCGAATCTCGTACAGCATTGCTACGACATCCTTTCGATAATCGTTGCCAGGCCTTGACCACCGCCAATGCAGAGTGTGGCAATACCAAAAGTCTTGTCATGGGTTTGCAAATCGTTAATGAGCGTGGCAATGATACGCGCACCGCTGCATCCTAACGGATGCCCAAGAGCTATCGCTCCTCCATGCGGATTGAGTTTCTCTCCATCGATCCCCATTGCCTTGACCACTGACAGTGTCTGCGCGGCAAAAGCTTCGTTAATCTCAATAATATCGATATCGCTCAGTTGCATACCCGCGCGCTGGAGAGCCTTTTTCATGGCGGGCACAGGACCAATTCCCATGATATCGGGGCGCACACCCGCAACTGCCATCGTATGTACCTTTGCTAATGGTGTAATACCCAGGTCACGCGCCTTCTCCACAGACATCAGCACAGCAGCAGCGGCACCATCATTCAGCGGGCTGGAATTGCCAGCAGTGACTGTTCCGCCTTTAATAAAGGCTGGTTCGAGACTGGCTAACTTTTCCAATGAAGTATCGCGACGTGGGCCCTCGTCGATTTCCATCAGTCCACCATCAGGTAGAGGAACAGGGACTATCTCACGTTTGAACACGCCATTAGCAGTAGCAGCTACGGCTCTCTGGTGACTGCGCAGCGCGAAAGCATCCTGGGCTTCCCGGCTGATGTTATATTCGCGAGCAAGATTTTCCGCTGTTATACCCATTGGAATATAGCTGGAGTAGCCATACTCCAACTCGGATGGGGGATACGGTGAACTTATTTTCTCACCCTCACGAGGCCGCATGAGACGAGGATTGAAGCTGGGATTAAAGCCGCCCATTGGCACCCTTGACATATTCTCGATACCGCCAGCCACGAAGACATCGCCCATACTCAACATGATATTCTGTGCAGCCATGTTTACGGCCTGCAAGCTGGAGGCGCAGAAGCGATTGACAGTCACGCCCCCCGCTGTTTCCGGCAATCCCGCAAGCGCTCCAACGAGACGCGCCAGGTTCATTCCCTGCTCTCCCTCAGGGAAAGCACAGCCCAGGATGACATCTTCAATAAGTGAACGATCAAGTTGCGGCACGCGATCAACGGCAGCTCTGACAGCAATAGAGGCAAGATCATCGGCGCGTACATTTCTGAGTACGCCCTTGTTGGCTCGCCCGATAGGTGTGCGCACCGCGCTAACAATAACAGCTTCCGGCATATGTTTGTTTCTCCTTATTTGTCATCCTGAGCGCAGCGAAGGATCTCGCTCGACATGCAGCGCTTCCGCTGCACGCTTCAGTCTGGACAATGAATCTTCTACACCTCTATGGAGCATACCTGCCCCAAAGTGCTCAATAAGCCAGCCCATCCATCCTGGAGGGAGGGTAAAGTCTCACCCAAATTGTACACGACAGGACACGGCATCTACAGGCGTACAAGTAATAGTAGCATGATCAATGATCCCAAAGGGCAGAGTCGCATCGAGCTGTATCTGATGCCTGGCAGGCTGAATACTCTTAACAACAATGGTAACATTCCATTGTTTACCAAGTGCCTTAGTTGTTGCGTAGTTTATTTGACCTGGAGTGGCTGGCCCTTCCAGCACACTTCTTTCAAGGTGAGCATCCCACCATCTATCATAATTCAATGGTTGTGCGAGCAGTTCCCAAACATCTTCAACAGGAGCAGCCACATTTGCTGCTGGGCAAACGCTAACTACCATAATGTTCACCTCCGATAAATGAATACACCTTGCATGCTCTTAACTGACGCGGGAGGGGATAAACCCCACTCCTACACTGAACGTGCCTGGGAAACCGTAGGGGTGGGGTTTATCCCCTCCCGCGCACCCTTATCCCTCGCAATCCCACCGAAGGTTCCTAGATGGGATAGCCATGTTTCTCGACTACAATTTCGGCCAGTTCGCGCTGCAAGGTTACACCATTCAACAGGTAGTCACCAAAGTAGTTACGTATGCGGGTAAGTTCTTTTTCGACCTGATCTTCGTTCATGTTGGTCATGATCATTTGATCCAGATTAAGGCGCATACGAGAAAAGGCTAACCAGGTTGCAAGCTGTGCTAGTTTCACATGTGTTGCACTGTTCTCATCTCCACGGCGAACAGCTTGTGTGGCTCGAGCAAGTGCGCTATCGATAGCATATACGTCGATTAACAGGTTGGCCAGGTACTCAATGAATTCCTGCTCCTGCTCAAGGGCTTGCATATATTTCATAGCAATACGCATGGCTGCGTAGATTGTCACATCCTTAGCACGCTCAAGCGCATTGACAGCTCCCCGCAATTCGGCGGGAATATCCTCACCAGCGATCTCAGGAGCCTGGCCTGATGTGACACGCGCCTCAATTGCCGGTATTTGTGACATAAGGTCGAGCTTCCCAGACATTACACGGCGGAATAAGGTGCCAGATGTGACAAGTCGGTTAATCTCATTCGTGCCCTCGTAGATGCGCTGGATACGAGCATCGCGATAGGCTTTCTCTATAGGGTATTCTTGCATGAAGCCGTAGCCACCAAAGATCTGCACACCTTCGTCAACAACATATGCCAGCACTTCGCTACCATGCACCTTGGCAATGGAGGCTTCTATAGCATACTCCTCAATTGCCTTAAAAGCGGCTTCGGTATTTTCTCCAGCACTGCGACGAGCCTGCTCAATGTTAGCAGCCGTGCGGAATGCTTCGCTTTCGGCAGCATACGTTTCGGCGGCCATGCGCGCCAATTTCTTTTTGATCAGGCCAAATTCATGTAGAAACTTGCCAAAAGCCTTGCGCTCAGTAGTATATGTCGCGGCAAGGTTCAAGGCAGTACGCGAGCCAGCTGCGGCACCAGCTCCCAGCTTCAAACGCCCAATATTGAGAATGTTGAAAGCAATCTTGTAGCCTTTGTGAATCTCGCCCAGCATGTTCCCTACTGGAACTTTAACATTTTCTAAGTAGACTTGACGAGTAGAAGAACCTTTGATGCCCATCTTGCGCTCTTCCGCGCCTGTCGAAATCCCAGGCCAGCTCGTTTCGACAATGAAAGCTGAGGGCCTCTCGTTACCGATACGCGCAAACACAATCATTAAATCAGCGAAACCAGCGTTGGAGATCCATTGCTTCGTACCATTCAGTATATAGTATGTACCATCTTCAGAAAGTTCAGCACGGGTGCTTAATCCCATCGCATCAGAACCAACCCCCGGTTCAGTCAGAGCATAGGCAGCGATCCATTCGCCCGAAGCCAACTTCGGCAAATAGTGTTGCTTTTGCGCTTCGGTTCCATAGAAGACGATTGGTAGAGTTCCAATAGTCGTGTGCGCACCTACAGCCGTTCCAAATGAGCCTTCTCGAAACTCCGAGGCAACGAGGGCGCTGGTCAAAAGGCCCAGTTCTGCCCCTCCATAAGCCTCTGGTACATCGATACTTAAGAGACCTTGTTCGCCTGCTTTCTTCAAAAGACTCGGCATCAAGCCTGGTTCCTGGTGATCGATAGCTTCTACATTTGGCAGAATTTCACGCTGCGCAAATGTGGCGGCTGACTCTGCAATCCAGCGCTGCTCTTCGTCACGCTGCTCCAAGGTAAAGATTTTGTCAGCGCTTTCGCTGACTGGTGTCGTGAGGAATGCTGTACCAACTTCCGTAGGCTTCATGGTTGTTGACATGCCTTTTTTTCTCCCTGAATGTATAAGGTTCGCCAAAGGGCGGCGCAAGCGCCCCTACGCGGCTATACACATGAATTACAATGATTTGAATGTTTCTCTGAGTTCTCTTTTTAATACTTTACCAATGAGCGTCTTTGGTAGACTCTCACGAAACTCGATAAACTTCGGTACTTTGTACGGGGTTAATTCTTTTTTACAGTATGCGATGATATGATCGCGAGTGTCTTCTGACGCCTCAAAACCTGGTTTCAAGACAAGAACGGCAGCAACCGTTTCACCACGATATTCATGAGGAATACCGATCACTGCTGCTTCCGCCACAAATGGGTGCAGCAGCAACACCTCTTCAACTTCACGCGGGTAGACGTTAAAGCCACTGGCTTTAATCATGTCCTTGGAACGATCAAGGACGTAAAAGTAACCCTCCTCATCCATTTTCCCAATATCACCTGTATGCATCCAGCCTTCAAAGAAGATTGAAGCTGTCTCCTCCGGGCGATTCCAGTAGCCCTGCATGATATTTGGGCCTTTCACCATTATTTCACCCTCTGCACCCATCGGTGCAGGCTCTAATGTCTTCTGATCCAGGATGATGGAATCCACTTCTGGTAAAGGTAGGCCAACACTTCCATCGCGTATATCGCCATTCAACGGGTTGCAGTGTGTCACAGGCGCGGCTTCGCTCAAGCCGTACCCCTCAACCAGTTTACCACTGGTTAATGCTTCCCAGTCCTTGCGCACTTTGGCAGGCAAGCCCATTGCGCCACTGATACAATACTTTATCGAGCGCAAATCAGCGGCATGTTTGCCAATCTCGCGTATGATCGCGATATACATGGTGGGGATACCAGGTAGTTGCGTTGGATGATAACGCCGGATAGTTGTCACCACTTCTTTAGACTTGAATTGTGGTAAAAGTATCATGGTTGCAGCCGACAAAATTGGGTAGTTCATGCCGACGGTCAAGCCATAAGAATGGAAGAAAGGAGCTACACACAGAACCACTTCCACGCCTTCACGTGTGTTGGGATTCCAACCCCGTGTCTGTAGGGTATTCGCCAGGAGGTTGCGGTGCGTTAGCATGGCGCCTTTGGAAAGGCCGGTCGTTCCCCCCGTATACTGAAGAACTGCAAGGTCATCACCAGATGCCCGCACAGGGAGGTTGAATACCTCAATGCCACCCTTTGTATGCGAACCCAACATATCACTCATCACATGCAGCATCTTATCTGTGTGCAATTCCTTTTCGGTCAGGAGAGGCTTCAGATGATGGGCGCGTAGTTGACTAAAAGGATAAAGCCTTTGCAACATGGGAGACAGATAATCGGTAGGACTTGTAATAATGATATGCTCTAACTCAGTATTCGCACGTATAGTACGCACAATGGGATAGAACATATCGAGCATCACTATAAAACGCGCACCAGAATCCGCCAGTTGGTGCTGCATCTCACGCTCAGTATAGAGTGGATTGGTAGGCACGACTACCGCCCCAGCTCTTAACGCACCATAAAAAGCGATAGGATACTGTGGCATATTTGGTAATGCAATGGCGACGCGATCACCCTCTTTGATACCCAGGCGTTTTAAGCCAGTGGCAAAGCGATTTGCGAGGGACGAAAACCGGGCGTACGTCATCTTTGTACCGTAATAGATGAAAGCTGTATGGCCAGGGTAGCGACTAACTGTTTGATCTAAGATCCAGGTCAGTGGACGGTCGGGAATTGTGAGGTGGGCAGGTACTCCCTGCTCATAGTGACGCAGCCACGGGCGAGCAAAATGAACGGGAGGATTTTGCTCCTCTTGAGCATTATGAATGACTGATTGGTCGGACATCACTGAGTACCTCTTCTTTGAGATGTAATAACTGCCAAAAACTCTCCGCACCTTCAATTATAAAGTGCTACTATTCATAATAACACGTTGCCAGCTAACAAATATCTTGTATAATGAAGTTGTAGCTAACAAAGCGATCACAAAATAGAAGATGAAAGAAATGGCTATAAGCAATCTTTCTGCTTTTGCACAACTTATAACCGTGTACCGGCAAAAGAATGGCATGTCACAAGGGCAACTTGCACAGGCCACCCGGCTTTCGCGAACGTACACTTACCATCTAGAGACAGGTATGCGCAGCAATCCATCTCCACAAGTCGCACAGAGCATTGCACGCGCGCTTGGGCTTCAAGTCGAAGAGAGGCGACAACTATATAAAGCCTTCACGAGTTTGACAGGCCAACAAATAGACGATGAGCAGCCTGTAAGCGAACTCCTTGATTTCGGCGAACTGGCAGAACTACTCGTCCATAACACGTCTTATCCAGCTCACTCACTTGATCGGCTCTGGTTCCTGCACTCATGGAACGAGGCGGCGATTACGTTATTTGAGGCGCAGGAAGAGATAGCAGGAAATAGGGAACGTCATCTTCTTGAATTAGTTTTTGATACACGGCGAAGGAAGCATTTCCATGGATGGGAGAACCTTGCACGCCGCCTCGTCAGCGATTTTCAGTACAATACACGCACAATCACCCACCTGCCGGAATATAAGAAGCTCTTAATGCATTTACGTGAGCTTCCTGATTTTCGTCGCATTGCCTCGGCAACCTATGCCGAAGCTAAACCCGCTCCATCATTTACATTTCAGGTACAACATAGCAAACTTGGCCGCCTGACGTTGCGCACAGCGACAACGGTTTTCACGGGTATCAATACGTATTCGATGGTGAGTTACGTACCAGGAGATCAACACGCGTTGGAGATTTATCGCAAGTATCAGTGGCAGCCAGAATAATTGAAAATTCCCCTTACGGATCACGTCTTGCAACTAATCCCTGTTGCCAGGCATAAACAGCCGCCTGAGTGCGATCCATCATATGAAGTTTACCCAGGATATTGCTGACATGCCCTTTCACCGTCTTTTCACTAATCACAAGCTTACTGGCAATCTCGGCGTTCGAGAGTCCATCCGCGATCAAACGCAATACTTCTAATTCGCGGTCGCTTAGATCGGTAAAAAGATTCGGCGTATCTCGTCTAGCACCACGTAATTCCTGTACTACGCGAGCAGCGACGCGTGGATGTAAGACAGATTCACCTCGCGCCGCCATGCGTATTGTATCGGCCAATTCATCTGGTCCTACGTCCTTTAAGACATAGGAGAGCGCTCCAGCACGCAGAGCAGGAAAAATGTATTCGTCATCATGATAGGAGGTGAGTACGATAATTTGTGTATGCGGGCTGACTTGCTTAACTTGCCTCGTTGCCTCTACACCACCTATGCCTGGCATAACAAGATCCATAAGCGCCACATCAGGAACGAGTTCTGCCGCCATGCGAACAGCAGTCTCACCTGAGTCGGCCTCACCTGATACTATAAGATCCGATTGTAGCTCTAAAAAAGCTCGTATCCCTTGCCGCACAAGAGCATGGTCATCAGTAATCAAAATAGAAATGTTATCTGCCATAGATGCCTCTTACCTTTGAATTTGCCGAGATTACATAACACCCTATCCGTAGGTGCCGATTTATCGCGCACACCGCCGATGTATCGGCCCTCATACGCCTCCACCCAGCCATACTCGCACCTACAGATAGTGATGAGCAGTCTGGGAAATTTCGCCCACTGCTGCCCCTCCATCACCCACCATAGCTGTATCGACACCTAACCGGTTGCAAAATGCAACGACACGTGTCCCTTTTCCAGGTGTACTCTCCACTTGCACATCTCCCCCAAGAGCCTTCATGCGCTCCTGCATTGAAAGCAAACCAACTCCCAAATATCCTTGACGAGTCGTATCAAAACCTTGACCATTATCAACAATAGAGAGTGTTACCTTCTCATCAGTGGTCGTCAATATCATTTGAACAAGCGTAGCCTTGCTATGGCGAGCCACATTTGCTAATGCTTCTTGCGCTACACGAAACAATGCCTCTTCTACGCTGAGCGGCAGCGTTTGGACCCCCTGGGTCTTTTGAGAACCCTCTACACGCGGGTATGGTAGGGGCATCCCTTGCGGGTGCCCTTGAGTCTGGGTTTCTTGAGCGCCCTCAACATGCGGGTATAGTAGGGGCGGGGCTTGCCCCGTCCTTGTGTTTCCTTGCGGGTGCCCTTGGGGCTGGATCTCTTGAGAGCCCTCTACGCGCAAGTTGGCGACGATATTGGTCTGCTGAGCCCATTCAGTTGCAAGTTCGCGCAGCGCAGCAACAAGACCCTTACCCTCGAGCGCCACGGGACGTAATTCGCGAATGAGTGATGTCAGTTCTTGTTGTGCCCGGTGAACAAGCTTTTCAGCCTCATTCAAACGTCCTTCAGCCGCATCAATATCGCGTTTTAGTAAAACTTTGGTAGCCCCTATTTGCATAGAAACAGCAAAAATCTGCTGCTTGACACTATCATGCAGGTCACGGGCCAGGCGATTGCGCTCTTCTAACGTGGCGAGTTTTTGGCGCGCTTCGAGCAAATTCTGTAACTGTTCGGCCATACGATTGAGCTGACGCGCTACCTGCCCTAGCTCATCTTCTGAAGTATCTTGTGCGAGTGCCGTGAAATCACCATGCCCCCACCTGTCCGCAGCAAAAGATAACCTTTTCAGTCTCCTTGTAATGCTACGCGCTGCCAGGTAGCCGAAGACTGATCCAGCGATTGCTGCAATAATGGTGACGAAAATAACAGTTATTATAACAAAGCGTAAAAAGCCCGAAACCAGTTGGAATAAATCTGGTTCGGCGCTTGTCATGACAAGCGCGCCTTGCAAAATACCTTCTTGATTTACAATAGGCGCTATCATTACTAGCGTACCATCTTCTTCTGAACCAAGCTTACTCGTTGTACCTTTTCGATCACTCAGTACTGCACTGAGATTCGCACGACCTTGTGGAGACAGTTGCGTCTCAATTTGTGTATTGGTGGGAACGGGATGTGTGCCTGTAGAAGCGAGAGTTTGACCCTGCGTATCTACCACGCTGAGAGAGATAGGATGATCACCAAATGGCCCTTGATTGGAATTATTTACATCAATGACATACAGCGCTGCTGTCAGTTGCTCACGATCTGGTAAACCATGCACAAAGTAAGGTGCGATTTGTGAAGCTTCCTGTTTGAGGCTGCTCGCGACAATAGCTGAGATATTCAAACTGACAACCGTCAGTATAACTCCGATAAATAATAGTTCGAGAAGCAGAAACGTCACTACTGATACCAATGTATAGGATAGGGTCAGTTTTCCTCGTAACTGATGGAACGGTCGAGTGAAACGTTTCATGTCCATAGCTTTTTCCCATTCACATGAGGACATCCTTGTCCTCAGTATAGCATATCAAGAAGCAAGGATTGGTTTTGAGGCCGCATATGGCCTCAAAACCAATCCTTGCTCTATTATCTATTCATAACGTAGCACTTCTAGCGGACGTACGCGTACTGATCCCCAGGCAACGATGGCTGCCGTGAGCATCGCGAGCAATGCCGAACCACCAACCAGGCTAATAACTATCAAAGGCGACACGCTGAAGGCGAGATTGAAGAACATATTTCCAAGCAAGATGATCGCACCAGTCGCTAGCAACATTGCCATCAGCGCACCGACAGCCCCTACGACGCCGTTCTCAATCATCACCTCGCTCAAGACGGTGCCACTGGTATAACCCACCGACTTCAGGATGCCCAGTTCGCGCCTTCGCTCGAGCATCGCCAGGGCAACTGCATTGGCGATAATTATCACACCAGCGATCAGCGAGAGTGAAGCAATCGCAATCAACACATCCAGGATGTTATTGAGCATTTGTCCAATGTATACCCCGATATCGGCCAGGTTTTGTACCGTAGCATTTGGCACGATGTGTCCGAGTGTATTCAGCGCGTTGTTTACCTGCGCCGGGTCAATCTTCATATATGTGACGGTCGTTGTGCCAGTTGTTGCCACGCTAAGTGCATGAACGGTAGCTGATGATGCCAGCACATCTCCCGCGTGGTCACTAGAGGTACGACCGTAGACGCCAACGACCTTTGCAGTTACGATTGTCTTGCCATCCGCGCTGGCAAAGGTGATCGTATCGCCTGGTTTCAGGTGCATCTGGAATGGACCCGAACTGGTCAGCAGATCGTTAATCACCACGTTGTTTGTGCCTGCATCACTTGCATTCAGATTCCGACCTTGCAGAATCGTCGACGAGGGTGAATGTTGTGCTAGATTGTACCCCTCCATAGTACTCAGGAAATTGATTGACTCCAGGCGATCATGACCGGTTGGCAATACTTGCTGCAATGGTTGTCCATTAATAGCAATCGGCGTTGTTTGCGTAAATGTATCTGTACGGGCCTTTGAGAGGCCCGGAACCGTTCCAAGCTTCGCTTGTAGTGTTGTTGTATCTGTTCCCGATGTCATGGTGACGACATTATATGTCAGGTTCTGTGCAAACGAATTGCTAATTTGGGTTTGCAGGTCTTGCCCTAGCGCTAGCACCAACCCGATAGTAAAGATGCCAATGAACAGGGCTAACATAGTTGTTGTTGTGCGTGTGCGCTGGCGACCAATATTGCGTAGTGCCATCTTTGTGCTGGACTTCCATGTGCGCGGTAACAGCACAATGATGATACCGAGTAGCGACGCAGCAAACAGCAGTATACCAAACACTGGAAGGACCAGGTACACCAGTACCGACGTTGCTACACCCACCAGGATCAGCGCGAGGTACTGAAGATTGAATCGTTCCGGTACAGGCAACTTGCTGACGACGAAGACGACCAGGCCGAAGAATGCGCTCAGTACCAGCAAGAAAGCAAACGTTCCGTAGACCGCTCCTACGCCCAGCAACACATCATTGTTGAGGATCACGATTGCCAGGATACAGAACAGGACGGAGAGTACGACCAGTAATGCAATCGTCAAAGCAACACTGCTTACTCCCCGGCTTTCGGTAAGATCGCGTATAACATTCAATGGGCGGATATTAGCGGCCTGAACGATTGGCATTAGTCCGAAGATCAGAGCTGTCACGAAACCGATGACAACACCACCAACGATCGTCCACGGATTCAGCACGAACGGAACGGATATACCAAAATTTTGCACCAGGATACGTACAACGTAACTGACACCAATAGCCGATACCGCTCCAACGATACCCCCAACCAGACCAAGCAGACCAGCTTCCAGGCCAAAGAGCAGGTACAGATCCTTACGGCGATAACCTGTTGTCTTGAGCATAGCAATCTCAGTCTTGCGGCGCGAAAGTAAAACCTGCATTGTATTGACAATGCCAACCCCACCAATCAGCAGCGCCAGGAGGCCTGCAATCTCTAAGAACTTGTTGATACTGTCGATTGAGGACTGCTGTGATTTCAGCGCATCAGCAACCGTCTGCGTTGAAACGAGCGGGAACTGAGAGTTAATGGCCTTGACTGCCGAGTCGGTATGAGCCTGATCCACCGTTGTCCCATCGACTGTGCTATAAATCACGGGAGTAGTGGGCGCCGCTGCCTGGTAGTCGTGAGCCGAGATGAGCACAATATTATTCGACTGGGCAAACACACCAGAATTGGCAGCAACACCAGCAATTGTGACATGCAATGTCTGCCCAGAACCGGCTTGCGATTTAATATATACATTGAAGCTATCACCCACTTTCTTGTGAAAGTTATCAAGAAAATTCTGGGTGACAATCACCTGGTTATGAGTGAGCAACGTTGAAACAGTGCCGTTTGACGGGGTAACAAATGTTGGTTGTGAAACAACTGGATAGTTGTTCGGGTCAACCGCCTCGACACTAAAAGACTGGAATGACGATGCCGCTGCACTCAAAGAGCCATTCGCGCTGGTAATAGCCGTATAGTTGGTGATCGTGCCATCACTCTTGAGCTGAGCAAAGAAAGCCAGGTCGCTCGCCTTGAGCGGAACACTCTGCGCCGTCACAGCGATATCGCCACCGTTTGTATCGCGGGTGTTTGTTGTAAGGGAGCTTTGCAGCATAGAGCCTACAAGCTGCAGGGCAACAATTGCCATCACACCAACCGCTACACAGAACACCGCCAGCATAGTTCGCTGCCCGCCTCGAAGCAGCGAACGAGAAGTATAGTTAAAGTACATAGAAGCTTTCATTATCGTACCATCCTTCCTTTGTAGTCCTCCGATTATGGAGTTTAACAAAATAGTCTGGACATCCGTAGGTGCCGATTGATCGCGCACATCGCCGATTGATCGGCCCCCGGTGGGTATTTCTCTATCCATATTATTTTTTTGAAACTGCATTATCGGTTTAATCGATCTCGGCAATCAAGCCATCTACGATACGAATAGCATGATCTGCATGCGAGGCCACAACTGGATCGTGTGTCGCGATGATAAAGGTTTTTCCAGTTTGTTCACGCAGTTGGGCAATCAGTTCAAGCACGTTTTCACCATTGCGAGCATCAAGATTGCCCGTCGGCTCATCAGCAATCACAAACGCTGGATCAGTTGCCAGTGCGCGTGCAATCGCTACTCGCTGCTGCTCCCCACCAGAAAGCTGGTTTGGACGATGATTGAGCCTGTGTGAGAGACCAACTAAGGCCAGCAGTTCTTGCGCCCGCGCAGATGGTGAACCTTTGTGCTTTCCAACATACAGGGGCACTTCCACATTTTCTTGAGCAGTCAGTGTTGGTATCAGATTGAACGCCTGGAAGACCATCCCAATCTTATTGTTGCGAACCGCCGCCAGCTTTCCCTCGCTCATTCGCGTGATATCGACGCCATCAATCAATACCTGGCCAGTAGTAGGGTTATCCAGACCCGCGATAATGCCAAGCAAAGTACTCTTCCCTGAACCAGAGGGTCCAACAATAGAAACAAACTCTCCACTCATAATCTGAAAACTAATACCTTTGAGGATATCAATGCGCTCGCGGCCAAGGGGAAGACTCTTCGTAATATTTTGAACATCCATAACGACTTTTTGATCAATTTTCGATGCTGCCTCAGTTTCGAGGATAAGGCTTGTATTCATAAGGCTCTGTTTCTCACTTTCATTGCTTTTTATATTTCTCAACTATTACCTCAATCAGTAACTGTGTAAAGCATAAGCGAGAAGCTAGTTTTTGTAATGCGTCTGGAGACGTGTTCTAGACAAGACCTTAGACGGGGATAGACTACCCACAGGGCTGCGGCAAGATCGGAATAAATTGGACCCCTCATGAGTATACATGGATGAAACGATGCCATTTCCTCATGAAAGGTCTTTCCATACTATTACAGACCGCTTGTTGACAAGTTATGCATAAGGAACTATACTATTTCTCCAGGTAGGTATTTCCACCGATGCATGTATTGTGGTTTTCAGGTAAACTTTATTCTCACAGGAGTGACGTCGCACAGCAATTCATGTCTTGCTTCTTCAATCGAAAGAACCGTACCTGAATCCATTTCGATGTGCGTACGCATCTACCAGGTCAAGGGGATGACCCGGCAGATGTTCACAAATAATCTACTAAACAATGAACTTTCGCGTATTGATTACTTATACTTTTCTTTTACTTCTCTATTTGAGAACTCTGTTTATCTATAATTGAACTATTATTTTTCTATCGGCTCACATAGTATATAGGGTTGGTTTAGCCGAACTGCTTACTCCAGCTCCATCCCCATGATGGAGCGATTGATCTTCTGGAAAGGGGGATCCCAGGAGATGTCTGTTATCGCTGGTGTGCGCCCAGTTGTGAAGGGCAAATTCATCTTTGTCGGCAATGAGAAGTTGTATATTCGCGGCGTCACCTATGGGACCTTTTGCCCAGATGAGGATGGCAATGAGTATCATGATCCAGAAGTTGTCGAGCGAGATTTCGCCCAGATGGCCGCAAATGGTCTCAATGCGGTCCGCACGTACACTGTACCGCCCCGCTGGCTCTTGGACGTGGCGCAGCGACACAACCTCCGCGTTATGGTAGGCCTACCCTGGGAGCAACATGTTGCCTTCCTCGACGACAAGAAACGCGTCCGATCGATAGAGGAGCGCGTGGGCAATGGAGTGCGTGCCTGTGCCGGTCACCCGGCTATCCTCTGCTACGCGATCGGCAACGAAATCCCGGCCCCCATTGTGCGCTGGTACGGTCATCGCCGAGTGGAGCGTTACCTTGAGCGGCTCTACCGGATTGCAAAAGCTGCGGATCCCGAGGGTCTCGTCACCTACGTGAACTACCCCACCACCGAGTATCTACAGCTCCCTTTCCTGGATCTGGTGTGCTTCAACGTCTACCTGGAGGGACCGGAGCTCCTCGATGCCTACCTCGCGCGCCTGCAAAACATTGCAGGCGATCGGCCGTTGATCATGGCTGAGATCGGACTGGACAGCCGCAGGCACGGCGAGGACGCCCAGGCGCGTGCGCTCGACTGGCAGGTTCGAACGGCATTCGCCACCGATTGCGCTGGCGCTTTTGTATTTGCCTGGACTGATCAGTGGTATCGGGGAGGCTATGCCATCGAAGATTGGGATTTTGGCCTCACGGATCGTGACCGGCGGCCAAAGCTCGCCCTGGGCGCCGTACGCAACGCATTTGCCGAAGTGCCTTTCCCGCCAGACCTGCCCTGGCCTCGTGTTTCGGTGGTGGTCTGCAGTTATAACGGGGCGCGTACCATCGGTGATTGCCTGGAGGGATTGCTGCACCTGGAGTATCCGGACTTCGAAGTGATTGTCATCGACGACGGATCGACCGATAGCACAGCGGCCATTGCAGCTGAGTATGGGGTCAGACTCATCAGCACAGAGAATCGTGGGTTGAGCCATGCCCGCAATAGCGGCATGGAGGTGGCCACGGGCGAGATTGTAGCCTATCTCGATGATGATGCATACCCCGACCCCCACTGGCTTACCTATCTTGCGGCCACCTTCTTGAGCACGACACACGCTGGAGTGGGCGGCCCCAATATCGCGCCCGTCGGGGATGGACCGATCGCTGACTGTGTTGCCAACGCGCCCGGTAATCCCACGCACGTCCTCCTCTCTGATCGGGAAGCCGAGCATATTCCTGGCTGCAACATGGCCTTCCGTAAAGCCTGCCTCCAAGTGATCGGGGGATTTGATCCGCAGTTCCGCGTTGCCGGCGACGACGTTGATGTCTGCTGGCGGTTGCGTCAGTGCATCGTCGCAACTCGCTCCGCGCGTACTGGAAGCAGCAAACTGGCTACGGCAAGGCCGAAGCGCTGCTGGAGGGGAAGTGGCCGGAGAAGTACAATGCTGGCGGTCACTCCACGTGGGCCGGCAGAGTCTATGGGAAGGGCCTCTCGCACCGCCTGGGCCGGATCGGGCGCATCTATCAGGGCATCTGGGGCAGTGCGCCGTTTCAGTCCCTGTACGAACCTGCGCCGAGCACGCTCTGGTCGCTGTCGCTGATGCCCGAATGGTATCTTGTCATCCTCGCCTTCGCCGCACTCGCTGCCCTTGGCATCCACTGGAGACCGCTGCTCCTGGCTCTGCTCCCGCTTGTCTTTGCGGTCGGCACGCTCCTCACGCAGGCGACACTGGGGGCGGCCAGGGCGTCCTTCACGAGCGCTCCCCGCTCGCGTGCTGCCTGGCTGAAGTTGCGGAGTCTGACGGCAGCGCTCTACTTGCTCCAGCCGCTGGCGCGCCTGTCTGGCCGTCTGCGCTACGGCCTCACCCCTTGGCGGCGGCATGGTGCCCCTGGTCTCTCACTGCCCCGACCGCGGGCGTCTACCCTCTGGAGCGAGCGTTGGCGAGATTCCGCTGAGCGGCTCCGCTCCATCGAAGTGTCCCTTCGGTCAGCCGGGGTCTGCATCCTTCGAGGAGGCGACTACAACCGCTGGGATCTGGAGGTGCGAGGAGGGATACTGGGGGCTGCCCGTATGCTCATGGCTATCGAAGAGCATGGCGCAGGCAACCAGCTCGTACGATTTCGCTCGTGGCCATGGTGTTCGACTAACGGGCTCTTGCTGACCCTGCTGTTCGCTGTCCTTTCTACTGGAGCAGCACTCGACCATGCTTGGGCTGTGTCCGCAATGCTCGGTGTGGTTGCCATGCTGCTTGCCCTACGTACACTCCAGGAGTGTGCTACTGCCATGGCGGCCGTCTTGCGCGTCCTGGAACACCCTGAGAGCGGAGTTGAGTATCAGATAACCGCAGATGGCGATAATTTGCACGAAGTTATCGGCACTACTAACTCGGCACCGGCAACCTAGCCGGCAAAGGAGGTCTCATGGTTAAGGAGATGGTGTGATGGTCGCCGCCAGCCCTACCGAATTTGCCCTGTACCGTCGGCTGCTGCGCCAGGCGCAGCCCTACTGGCCCCACCTTGGAGGCCTCTTCCTGCTTAGCCTGCTGGCGAGCCCCCTTGCGCTGCTGACCCCACTTCCCCTGAAGATGGCCGTTGACAGCGTCGTCGGCTCCCACCAGCAGATCCCAGGCCCCCTCGCAGCGCTGCTGCCAGTGGCTGTCACTCGTTCCCAGACGGCCATGCTCGTCGTTGCGGCTGTCCTGTTCGTGCTGATCGCGCTGCTGACCCAACTCCAGCAGCTTGGCAACTCGGTACTCAGCTCCTACACAGGGGAAAAGTTGGTCCTCGACTTCCGCATCCGGCTGTTCGCTCACGTGCAGCGGCTCTCGCTCTTGTATCACGACGCGAAGGGCACGACCGACTCCACCTACCGCATTCAATACGACGCCGTTTCCATCCAGAACATCGCCGTCAACGGCATCTTCCCGTTTCTCACCGCGGCCATCACGATCGCTAGCATGATCTATGTCACGGCCCGCATCGACTGGCAACTCGCCCTGGTGGCCCTGGCGGTTTCACCCATCTTGTTCTTGGCCGCACGGACCTATCGCCAGCGCCTGCGTAGGGGGTGGGGCGACGCGAAGCAACTCGAAAGCGGTGCCATGTCAGTGGTGCAGGAGGTACTCGCCGCCATGCGCGTCGTGAAGGCGTTCGGCCAGGAGCACTACGAACAGGAGCGGTTCATCTGTCAGTCCAGCAAAGGCCTCCGCGCACGCGTCCACCTCGCCTTCGTCGCCGGCAGCTTCGGCCTCCTGGTCGGGCTGCTCACTGCGGTGGGAACAGCTGCCGTCCTCTTCATGGGCATGCGCCACGTCCAGGCAGGCGTCCTGACCCTTGGGGAACTGCTCGTGGTGATGAGCTATCTAACGCAGCTCTATATCCCTTTACAGACCATCAGCAAGAAAGCCGCAGACCTCCAGGCCTCGCTGGCCAGCGCCGAGCGCGCCTTCGCGCTCCTCGACGAGGGAGCGGATGTGACCGAACTGCCCAACGCCCGGCCACTCACGCGCGCCTTGGGTACTGTGGCTTTCCACAAGGTCTCCTTCGCGTATCGCACAGGCCATCCGGTCCTGCACGACATTTCGTTCGAAATCGGTCCTGGAACCCATCTCGGCATCGCAGGCACGACGGGTGCAGGCAAGACGACCCTTGTCAGCCTGCTGACCCGTTTCTACGATCCTACGGCTGGCCAGGTCCTGCTCGACGGCATCGATCTGCGTGCCTACAAACTGGCTGACTTGCGGAACCAATTTGCCATCGTCCTGCAGGAGCCTGTCCTCTTCTCGAGCAGCATCGCCGAGAACATCACTTACGCCCGCCCTGGCGCCAGCGACCACGAGATCGTGGCCGCTGCCAGGGCGGCCAATGCCCACGAGTTCATCGTGGGCCTCCCCCAGGGCTATGAAACGCAAGTGGGTGAGCGCGGGATGCGCCTCTCAGGTGGAGAGCGCCAACGCATCTCACTCGCCCGTGCCTTCCTGAAGGACGCCCCCATCCTCATCCTCGACGAGCCCACCAGTTCCGTCGATACCAAGACCGAGGCCGCAATCATGGAAGCGATGGAGCGCCTCATGCATGGCCGCACTACCTTCATGATTGCTCACCGCCTGGGCACATTGGCGAACTGCGATACGCGACTGCAGATTGAGCAGGGTCGCCTCGTCGAGACAATACCGGCTAGGTTGAGGGCCGACAAGGAGGCGGAGGCAGTGGCATGCGGGGCAGGGGACGGGCTTGTCATGGGGACAGAACCAAGGGCAAAGGACGCGACGATCCAGATCGTACCAATGGAGCACACGACCGGCCTCAAGTCCCTCGCCCGCCAACCCTTGCTAGTTGAAGTATGTGGAGAGCATGCTGCAACCGCCTACGAGAAGACAGTGAGTACCATAGACAAGCAGAGACAAGAGCCGCTCCACTCAGCAGATGAGAGCGGAGAAAAGCGCAAGAGCATCCAACCATCACCGTCAGAGCAGGCCTTCCCAGAGAGTGGCGATCTGCATACCACGCTTGCCATCAGTGAGCTGGAGGCACGGGGTGGGACCAGTCGTTCCATCAGGCTTCCAGGCGGTTGGCAAACGAACGTGGTCGTGCTAGGCAGAGCCCTACTCATCATTGGGCTGGTGCTCCTCCTCGCACTGGGCGGTCTAAACAGCATGAAACTACTTTCTCTCAGCCAGCGCTCTTCAGGAACCACCGCCCCTCTCACCTCCGCTACACACACACCTCTGGCCACCCGCACAGCCCACATCACTCCCACCGTGACCACAGCCACTCCTGCTCCTCGCCATGCCTACCCTCCTCCCACTGCAACGGCCACGCCGCGAAATGGCATCTTTATAGCTGGTACGTATAACGGGTCGGTGTTTGATCGGACGACACAACAGACAGCCTACATCTCGGTGTTACTAGTGCAGAGCGAGGGAAATGCTGCCTTGAGTGGCACGGTAACGTTTAAATCACCTTCCCAGGGAGTACATCCGCTGCATGGGACCGTTGATACCCGCGGCAACTTCTCTTTTACGGTGCAGCTCTCCGCCGGTCAGGCACCGCTCTACTTTTATGGAACGGTCCAACAACAACAAGGGTCCTACCTGAAAGGGGATATGTGTCGTAGCAGTACGAACTCTTGTAGCGTGAATATGAGCTCTTTCGACGTTGGGCCGAGGTATTAACCAGTGGCCAGTTGAAAGGAGGAAGTCTATGCCACTATCGTCTTCTCAGTTCCCCAACCTACAAGTTCTAACGCTTGGCCTCACTTCTGTCTTCAGAAGCAACGGCTATACCGATGGGCAGGTGACCATCCTTGCTCGGCAGCCTCATAGCTATGTGAGTAGCTTTCCCAGCGAGATCGTGACATGCCGCTTCAATGATGGGAGGCAACTGCGGAACTTTTACAAATATGGGCCCGAGCACAGTCAGGGCCATTGGGGCGGAATCGCCTACGAGGCTCAAGTCTATCGCCACGTGCTGCAGCCATTACCGCTCTCTGCACCCCGGTTCTATGGTGCCTACAAGGACAGAACGGCTGGTAAAACGTTGCTCATCCTCGAGTATGTGCACAACGGTGTACGTTTAAACCATACGCCTGAGCCAGCAGCCGCAATGAGCCTGGCCGCTCACTGGCTGGGGCGCTTCCATGCAGCCAACGCAGCCCGCCTCTCGAGCGCCACAATGGCATTCCTCGTCACCTATGATGCCACATACTACCTTGCAGTGGCGCATCGCATGTCACTGTTCGCGGGCCGTTGGCATCAACACTTTCCATGGCTAGCAACTCTTTGCAAGCGCTTTGAGGAATGTATGCCTTCTCTATTGACGCCGGCACCGACCGTCATCCACGGCGAGTATACCCCGAAAAACGTTCTCGTTCGCGACGGGATCATTTATCCGGTAGATTGGGAGTCAACCGCAATCGCTGTGGGAGAAATAGACCTGGCCATCTTAACCGATCGCTGGCCTGTCGAAATCGTGCAACAATGTAAGCTGGACTACCAGCGAGCTCGCTGGCCTGAGGGAGGGCCAGTGGACTTTGAGCGGACATTTGATGCTGCACAGCTTTACCTGCCTTTCCTCTGGCCTGGCTACCAGCCGGACTCGATCACGAGCCAGGCCAGAGGAAAGGCAGGCCGTCGGGGCTACAGCTGGCGCTTCGAATACCTGCGTTCTGCAGGCGAACGATTGGGGCTCATTTAGAAATCATTTGGAGCAAAGAGCGGGATCCCATCCTTCTTCTTTGCCCAGGGAGGTGTGCTTTCATGAAGTATCTCATCGTCAATGGGGATGACTTCGGCGCCAGTCAGGGGATCAATCGCGGGATCATCGAAACCCACCGTCAGGGCATCCTGACGAGCACGAGCTTACTTGTCACTCTGCCATGGAGTGAAGAAGCAACCCGTCTGGCTCGTGCTGCCCCGGATTTAAGCGTCGGTTTGCATGTCCATTTTCCCAGTGGTGGACGGGCACCGACGCTTGATCGACCCGAGGCTGACAGCTGGCGCGTCGAGTTAGACCACCAATGCCGCCGCTTTGAGGAACTGATGGGCCGCCCACCGACGCATCTTGACTCGCACCACAATGTGCATCGGGACCCGCGGCTGCTTCCCCATTTCCTCAGCGTGGCGCGGCACTACGGCGTCCCCCTGCGGGAGCACGGCCCCGTCCGGTACCTGTCGAAGTTCTATGGTCAATGGGGTGGGCAGACCCACCTGGAGCAGATCAGCGTGGACAGCTTGCTGCACCTGTTGAAGACCGGCATTCAGGAGGGGGTCACCGAATTAAGCTGCCATCCAGGCTACGTTGATGCGGATTTCCCCTCCACCTACTCCATCGAGCGCGAAACCGAATTGCGGACCTTGTGCGCTCCTAGCATCCGCACGGCCTTGGCAGAGCAGCAGATCCATCTTATTGCTTTTCGCGATCTGGCCAGTCTTGCGATGGGCTGACCAACCGAGAGGAGGAAGCACATGGTCACCGTGGTCATCTCACCTGTCAACGTCGTGAAATTCCCCGACGGCGGCGGGCATTTCTGGGTCTATATGCAATATGTGCAGGGCCTGCACCAATTGGGGTGCGAGGTCTATTGGCTGGAGCGCTTCCCCAGCAGCGGTGACCAGGTCCGCGATGCCCTTGTGCTGTCGACGTTCGCCCAGCGGATGGAACACTATGGGCTAGCTGGAAAGCTCATTCTGTACGTGAGCCACGAGCAAAGCACTGACAGCGGCCAGTACACCTACCTTGGCAGGACACAGCTAGAGGCAGAGGCGATATTCCGGCGGGCGGATCTGCTGCTGAACTTCGATTACAGCATCGATGCGGTCCTGCTGTCCTGCTTCCGGCGCACGGCATTGGTCGATATCGATCCAGGGTTACTGCAATTCTGGATGGCGACGCGCCAACTGCTCGTGCCCCCGCACGATGTGTACTTCACGACCGGCGAGACGGTGGGCACGCTATCCGCCCTGTTCCCGGATGGCGGCCACCCGTGGGTGCATATCCGCCCGCCGGTGTGCCTGGAGCGATGGCCGTACGTGCATGACCCGCGCTGTGAAGCCTTTACCACTGTGTCCAGCTGGTGGGGCGACGAATGGATAACGGATGGTATGGAGGTCTACGAGAACAACAAGCGGGTCTCATTTCTGGAGTTCGTAGAGCTGCCGCGCCGAACGAGCCAACGGCTCGAGTTGGCGCTCTTCTTCGGAGAGGGGGACGCGCAGGATCTGTGCGTCCTCGAGGGCCACGGGTGGCGCATACGCCATTCCCTCGAAGTCGCCAGAACGCCGGAGATGTATCAAGCCTATATCCAGAGGTCGCGCGGCGAGTTCAGCTGCGCCAAACCGTCCTGCCTGAAGTTCCAGAACGCCTGGATCAGTGACCGCACTCTGTGTTATTTGGCCAGCGGCAAGCCGGTCGTAGTTCAACATACCGGGCCCAGCTCCTTCCTCCCAAACGGGGAGGGCATGTTTCGCTTCGCAACGATGCAAGAGGCAGCCGAGGCTCTAACTACCATCAATCGTGATTACGAGCGGCATTGCCGAGCGGCACGGGCGGTGGCGAAAGCCTATTTTGACGCCAAGCAGGTCTTGAGGGCCATCCTGAACGTAGCGCTCTGATGATGAGGCGTGGTTGCCTCAGTGGACGTTCCGGTGCCCCAATCTACCTGGAGGACTGTATATGATTGACGGCCTTGACGACATACTAGAAAGCAGCAGCGAACCAGGCCTCCCCGAGCTCCGCGCTATGCTGCGGGAGTTCATCGGCGGGTTGGACCCGACAGCCCGTGTGATCGACCAGCGGCGGCTGAAACCTCGTGTCTACCGCCTGCGTGTCGAGGCCAACGGCTGCGTTCGCTCCCTGGTGCTCAAGCGTCTGGAGCCTGCAGTGGCACAGCGCAACCAGTTAGTGGCTCAGCGATGGCTGCCGGCGATTGGCTTAAGCGAAGCCGGCCCACCCTTACTCGGTGTAGCCGCCGAGCGGAACGGCGGGTGGGTGTGGCATGTCTATGACGACCTGGGAGACTGCACGCTGGACACACGTACTGCCGACCGTAGAGGAATCGAGGCGGCAGTCGAAGTGATTGCGCAACTGCATATTCGTTCCGCTGGACACACATTGCTTCCGGAGTGTCGCCTGTATGGCGGCGACCTCGGCATGCACTTCTACACGGCGAATGTGCGAGACGCGATCCATAGCCTGGAATCGCTCCAGTCATCCCCTGTCGAACTGTCGCCCGAACGCGTCGCCCTGCGCGACCGTTTGCTCGCACGACTCCACCAACGTCTCGATGAGCAGTCGTACCGAGCGCACGCGATGGCAGAGCTGGGTGGCCCTGAAGTGCTCCTGCACGGCGATCTGTGGACAACCAACGTGTTGGTATGCTCAGCCGGGGATGAGCTGCGCGTGCGGCTCATCGACTGGGACCACGCCGGTGTTGGGCCTATCAGTTATGATCTCTCGACCTTGCTGTATCGGTTCCCCCCACCCGACCGTCATTGGATACTGGACGTCTATCGCGGCTCGCTGGGGCGCCTGGGCTGGCGCTTGCCATCCGTTGCGGATTTAAACCTGCTCTTTGCGACGGCCGAGTGGGCACGCTGGGCCAACCGCGTGATATGGCCTGCTCTTGCAGCGGTGGAGGGTCATCACGCCGGGTGGGCGTTCGATGAGTTAGCCATCGTTGAGCAGTGGTGTGAGCTGATGACGCCAGTCCTGCCCCATGAGGAGACTGCTGAAAGTCCCTGACGACGGCGGGCGCTGGCCGAAGCCTATTTTGACGCCAGGCAGGTCTTGAGGGCCATCCTGAACGTAGCGCTCTGATGAGACGGCGGCGTGGTCGTGCTCTTTAATAGGTTTCGTCCGCGTAGGGGCGGGGGTAGTGTGGATGCGGGGTGGGGACGCTTGCGTCGCCCTGCGTGCCCCAACTCCCTTGCACTCCCGAAGTCAGCTCACTTTAAACCTCATTAGCTTAACCGCCAGCGCAGATAATCCGCATTGCGGACTAATCGCTCCATAATGTTACGCCGCAGACGATAGATCTCTTGTACATCACACCATTCTTGCGAACAGAAACGCACAATCTCCCTGGGCTTAAGACCACAATGAAAGAGTAAGTAGGCTAATCGCTGCTCACGTGTGTCGGAAAGGATCTTGTGTAGCATATCCCAGACCTCGCTGTGATCTGAACTAGCTTCCACCAGTGGTTCTCCTGGCTCTCCTGGCCCCGGCAACGGGACTTCTCGTGGTCGCGCATATGCCCGCAGCATATCCAGGATAGCCCCATTCAAACTCGCACGCAGGTATTGCAACGCTGCAGCAAGCGTACTGAATTCCACCCGTTGATTGAAGGCAGTAGCCTGCCAGAAGCGCTCAAACGCCTGCGCCACATAATTCTCTTCACTCTCAAGGCGACACGCCACTTCTCTCTTAGGATGACGTCGAAGCCACCCTCGTACCAACCCACCGAAGCAGTGTTGCACCCATGACCAGGCCTCCTGGTTGTCCTGGATCGTTGCACGGTGTAACAGCTCTAGGCCATATGTATCCGTGCATGGCTCACCCCGGCGATAGTTGCCGAGTTCCCTCAGGCACTGTGCTGCGAGTTCTGGGAGACTCATCTCACAGCACAGGGGGTTTGAAATGAGTGAGACAAGAGATCCTTTCTCGGCAGGGATATTCTCCGGAGCACTGGATGCTTCTCCCTCCTCCACACAACCTGTATCCATCAGATGGTCTACCATTTTCTTTCTCCTCGAAACATGATTGAGCAACCAATGCATCAACATTGGGAGCCGAACAACATTCCACTGCTCCATGTGCTACTCAACATGACCGTGAACCGAATGCTCGGAGCACGGATAAGGATAGGCGTACGAGCTCATCGCGGTTCAGATTTCTCAGCTCTTTTTGTTCCCATGCTCTCGAATCGAGGTGTTCAACCTCATACTTGAATAAATCTAGCTCTTCTAAGAGATGGCCTGCAATTCCTGCCTCTTCTGCCAGGGATCGTAGTGTGGAAATCTCTTTTATGAATTGTTGCACGTCTTCTTTTAAGACACAGGTCCGCTGCTCTTGCTGTACGCTGTAGTATTGCAATCGTGACCTCCTTTAGTCAACTGCCATCTGCTTACGAGGCTGCTCAAGCTGTCTCAGTCGGGTGCCAAGGGCTATCAAAAACGTCCCCAGTCTTGCAGCCACGTATCGCATCCAATGGGAAGAGTGCCCTGTCAACGCTCCTAGCAACCGTTCATGTTCCGCCTCGCGCTGTAACTGCTGACGATGTGCAAACGCCATCTTCTCCAAAGTATATGGATCAGGAACCATGATGTTTCTCCTTCCAATGCACCTCCACGGGATGCTCAGTACTTTCAGCTCAACATGTGAACTACTGCTATAAGTCTACGTGGGATGAGGCGAAAACACATCGTCATAATCGGCTAATATTCAAACATCACGTGTGAAGGCTTCTGAGCAGTTTCTAGTTAGAATTAGCTAGTCGGTTTAGAAAGGGTAGGTAAATAAAGTGAATCAAACACTGAGGAGAAGCTTAACAAGCGAATTGGGAACATCTCAAAATTGCTGTCTTCACACCAACTGATGCTCAAAGGCATAACGCGTGGCAGCGCTGCGCGAGGTGACACCCAGCTTGCTGTAAATGGTACGAAGATGCGCGTGAATGGTGTGCAGACTCAGCACCAGTTGCTCGGCGATCTGTGCATCAGTCAATCCCTGTGCGAGTAAGCGCAACACCTCTAGCTCGCGTGCCGTCAGCCCATGCGGGTAGGTAACTTGTACTTTCGCCGCTGATGCTGATATTGGCTCTGGTGCTTCAAGCACCTGTTCTAGCGTCATAGTGCGTCCCGCAGCCCAGGCGGCGGCAAAGGCCTTCTCTCCAAGCTGGGTGTGGACAGCAGCCACAGAGCGATCATAATCTGCACGATAGACAGGTGCAATGGGAGTACCCATGGTATCTCGCAAAGCCTCAGCCGCACCCCACAGCCGTGCCGCCCACACTGGATCTCCTTGCGCTGCGACCACGGCCGCCAAATCTTCCAGGCAAGAAGGAAGCAAGACCTTGTAGTTCCTCTCTCTCACGAGCGTCAGACTCTCCTCGTAGAGGGTACGTGCTGCTGCCAGGTCCCCTAGGCTCGTTTCTACCTGCGCTAACACAGCAAGTGACTCGGCAATATGCCACTGACTTCCTATCTCTCTGGAGAGCCTCATGCTCTCTTCGAGCAATGAGCGTCCAGCGGTCGTGTCGCCCTGACTGAGGGATAACCGCCCCAAGAAGGAGAGGCACTCGGTAATACTTTCCTTGTCACCCAGCTCTCTGAAGATTATGAGCCCCTCCTCCAAAAGCGAGCGTGCTGGTGCAGGATCACCTTGGGACACAAAGAGCACCCAGGCCAGGAGGAAGAGCGAGCGGGCGATTCCCCGCTTGTTCCCCAATGCTCTGAGCATCGCCAGGCTCTCCTCAAGCAAGGCATGCGCTTTGGTGTACTCCCCTTGGTCACTGACAAACCACGCTAGGTTTAAGAGCGCCCAGGCGATACCTTCCTTGTCGCCCACTTCTCTCCAGAGTGCCAGGGCTTCTTCTGTTCGCATGCGTGCGATGGTAGGGTTGTCTGTCGTCCTGGCTAGCTCCCCCAGTTGATAGAGGGAGAACGCGATGCCCGCTCTGTCTCCCAGTTCCCGGCACAGCGTCAGGCTCTCCTCGCAGAGCCTCTCTGCCCGTTCGGTGTCATCCGCAAAAACAGCCAGGCTCGCAGCAGCCAGCAGCGCCTTCGCCCGCACTGATGCCACGATCCCACGACGAGTCGTCAGGGCTTGCTCCAGGAAACTCCGCCCCTCCCTGATGTGACCATGGATCATCCAGAACCGCCGTAATGCTACACCCAACCGCAGAGCCGTCTCCTTGCGCTGTGTAGCCTCCTCATCCCCCGTTTGCTTCAGCGACCACTGCAGCACGGCTCTCAGGTTCTCGTGCTCTCGCTCTAATCGCTCCAACCAAATGGCCTGCTGTGGGCCCGTAAGTTCCGGCTCCACCTCTTCCGCTAGCCACAGATAGTACACAGCTTGAGCCCTTTGGGTGCCCTCCATTTCCCCGGACGTTTCCAGAGCCTCCAGTCCATACTCACGTATCGTCTCGAGCATCACCAGACGTGGCTCACCATCCTCCTGCTCCGTCTGTTGCAGCAAGCTCTTGTCGATGAGTGAAGCCACTCTATCTAACACCCGCCCCGCTTCGGTATCGGCATCAAGAGTGGCACAGATCGCCTCTATCGCTTCTAGTGTACAGCCGCCTGCAAAGACGGAGAGTCGCCGGAAAAGCCGTTGCTCCTCCGCATCTAACAATTGGTAACTCCACTCGATGGTATTGCGCAACGTCTGTTGTCGTGCTGGTGCATCCCGCGCTCCGCTCGTCAACACGGCCAGGCGCTGACCCAGCCGTGCGAGCAGCGCCTGTGGCGGGAGCAGTTTGCTGCGTACTGCTGCCAATTCAATCGCTAAAGGCAGCCCATCCAGGCAAACACAGATCTCTGCGACAGCCAGAGCGTTGGCATTGGTCACCTGGAACTCTGGCTTGACCGCCTTGGCGCGCTGGATGAAGAGCGCCACCGCCTCATACTGAGACAGAGCTGTCAGATCAGGCAGGCGTTTCGGATCGGGCACGGCTAACGGAGGGACGGCAAACTCCTGTTCCCCTCGTACATGCAGCGCGGCTCGACTGGTGACGATCACCTTGAGTAGTGAACAGGCACCGAGCAGATCTGCTACATATACGGCTGCATCGACCACCTGCTCAAAGTTGTCCAGGAGCAGCAAGAGGTGTTTCCAGTGCAGGGATGCTTTCAGCAGGTCAAGGAGGGGTTGCCCTGCGATTTCTTTGACGTCGAGTGTCTGAGCTATGGTGGGCACGACCAACCCGGGGTCGCTGATAGGAGCCAGGTTTACGAAATACACCCCATCGGCCAACGGGTCGCTGAGTTCAGCCGCCACCTGCAAACCCAGGCGGGTTTTACCCGTGCCGCCAGGTCCTGTCAGGGTCACCAGGCGCACGTCCTCTCGCTGAAGGAGGTTCTGAACGGCTGCCACTTCCTGCTCTCGTCCGATGAGCTGGGTCAATTGGACGGGCAAATTGTTGGGGCGGCTATCGAGGGTCTTGAGCGGTGGGAAGTCGGCAGGAAGGTCCGCGATGACCAACTGATACAGATGACTTGGACGTTGTAAATCCTTGAGACGGTGCTCCCCCAGATCCCGTAGGCCCACTCCGTCCTGTAGGTCATGCTTCACTAACTCGCAGGTCGTTTGGGAGAGTAAGACCTGATCACCGTGTCCAACACTCATAATACGTGCAGCGTGATGCACATCCAGGCCAACATAGCCCTCAGCAGTACGTGTCGGCTCACCCGTATGCAAACCTATTCGCATAGCTACCGCTGCTCCACTCGGCCAGTCATGGCTAGCAAGAGCACGTTGTATGTCTACTGCTGCTGAAACGGCATCGCTAGCCCGAGCAAAGGCCACGAAGAAGGCATCCCCTTGCGTGTCCACCTCAACGCCGTTCCATTGCTGGAAAGTAGCACGAAGGAGTTGGCGGCACGTTGCTAATATATCGGCGTAGCGTTCACCCAACTGCTGGAGCAGGTGCGTAGATCCTTCGATATCGGTGAAGAGCAGCGTGACGGTTCCCGTCGGCAGGTCACGCATAGTGGTTCTCCTTTGCCCAGATTCATTGAGAGACATATAAGGAGAAGTCTCAGCCATCGGATCATCCTCGATAAAGTAACGGACGATGCACAAGGAGTCACGTACAGTTTATGCAGGTTAACAAAAGAATCTGGATGTTCGTAGGGGCCGATTGATCGGCCCCAGGAGGGTTTCCAGATATTAGAATGAAAAAGTCAATCTGCATAAAGTGTACCATGCATTCAGTACACTGTCGATGTTGACGCTGAACAGATTTAGTGCCTGTGAATTTTCCCAAAAATCACGTATTGCCTCAACCCAATGGACCTACATTTCATGTAGGTCCGGCCCTGGCGGCCGCCCGGCTAATGTGCCCGTCAATTGTGCCAGCCTAATTCATAGGCCCTATGTCTGCCATTCTACCGTACTGTTATACATCAGATAAGAATCTCACCAATTCCTCTAACTTTGAAAGCCTGACAACGTATAACTAATCGGGTAATATATATAACAATAAACTGACCTTTCATAACTCAAAAAATAGACGGGTATAAGAGAACAAATCTTATAAGTAAGGAGCTTTTAATGGACGCCAGATTTTACAATAGCGAAGAAATAGACCTTGTACGGCTCGCCAACGACATAGAGAATATGTACCGCATGCAGGGTTACGAGGTTCAACAGATCGGCAACAAAGATCAAATGATGGTGCAGTTGAAAAAGGGCGGCGACCTCGTTATGCTCATCGGTCTCCAGGCTGCACTCAGTGTAATTCTACAGCATTCCGCTGGCGGCACAATCGCCATGATTGGTCAGCAAAAATGGCTTGACAAAGCAGCAGTCGGTGCAGTCGGCCTGGTTGCTGCGCCAGTACTCTGGCCGCTCATGATCACTGCAGGTGCAGGAGCAATCCGCCAGGCAAGCCTCGGCAACCAGGTATTAAACGTTGTGGATGGTATGATACGTCAACAGTACCCAAGAGTACAGGTAGGACCGGTTCCGGTACAAATCATGCCCCAGCTTCAACAACAATGGGCGCCACCATCATCAGTACCGGTCTACGTGCCCTCAGTGCCCCAATATGTTCCATCCACATCCAGAAGCCCATTACGCTGCCCAGATTGCAACACACCCTACGAAGAAGGCGATACCTTCTGTAGTGGTTGTGGCCGCTCACTGGCGCCACAAAAGACACTTTGTCCCAATTGCAAAGCTGAGATCAAACCCGGCCTGGCGTTCTGCCCAAGTTGTGGCGCTTCCACGTTCCAGACACTTCCACCAACACAGCAGGCAATTCCACCAGTGCCAACCTACACGCCACCTAAGCCAACCTATACACCGCCTGCGCCAAAGCAACCCGCGCCGCAACCGAAACCCTATGTGCCACCCGTTCCACAACAACCACCTGTGACCCCAAAGCCTTCGGTAACGTATGTACCTGGTAATCCTAAGCCAGATACAACCACTGCACCCAAGCAACCACCCAGGCCACCAACGCCAGTCTATACCCCACCGGCTCAGCCTCCCACAATCCAGACAGGAGTATCATCATCATCACAGACGATACCTGCAAAAAAACCAATCAAAGCCAAACCAGCGAACCAGCCAGCCAGCACTCCTACAGCCCCCTGGGGCAAACTGATTTTCAGCGATGGCAAAGAGGTGCAGCTTAGCGGGGAACGCGCTCTTGTGGGACGAAGCGACCATGACGTCGGCAGCATCAATCCAGAAGTCGATCTCAGCAACCTGGAGGGAGCCGATACCACCTCACGCATACACGCCACCATCGAGCACATTGGCAGCACCTATACAGTCACAGACCTGAACAGTACAAACTCCACACGCATCAATGGCAAGCGCCTGGAGCCAGATAAAGCAACACCAATCAACGATGGAGATAAACTCTCCTTCGGCAAAGTAACCTGCACCTTCAAAAAAGCATAAACTCAATCAGGAGTGCAGAGGTCACTTTTCCATAGGCACGAACGAAACAGGAGTGCAGAGAACAGAGTCCTTTGCCGGGGTTCGGGGCCCGCGCATCTGGGGGATGCACCAGCGGACTCCCACCAATTCCTTTTTTTCTTTCGCCGCCGAGGCGGCAAGTAATAGATATGAAAAAAGCTAATCAAAGGAGAAATACATATGGCAAATCGACTGTACCATGACCCACGCATCAACATAGAAAATGTCGCCACCGACCTGGAACACACCTTCCTCAGCCAGGGCTACCAGGTACAACACTTCGGAAACAGCGACCACATGACCGTACAAATGCGGAAAGGCGGAGATTTAGCAACCATCATCGGCATGCAGACAGCACTCACCGTCGCAATGCAACGTTCACCACGCGGAATACTGACAATGATTGGCCATCAGAAATGGGTAGACAAAGCAGTCGTTGGAGCAGTTGGCATAGTTGCTTCACCAATCCTCTGGCCGCTCATAGTCACCGCTGGCATTGGAGCATTCCAGCAAGCCAATCTTGGAACCCAGGTAAGCAACGCGCTGGACATGTCTATACGAAAGCAAAATCCAGAAGTACAGTTTGGCCCCATTCCACCAGAGATGATGCCACAATACGAACAATCAGGAGCGCCGCATACCTTCTCACCTCCTCCATGGCAACGCTGGACATCGTGGTCATGGCCTGGTGGAACTCAAAAAGTCATTTGCGCCAACTGCCAGACCCCAAACGAGGCCGGAGATAGCTATTGTATGCAATGCGGACATGCACTCACACCCACACAACCTCAGAAGATACTTTGTCCCAATTGTGGCGCCGAGACAAAAGCAAACGCTACCTTCTGCACAAAATGTGGAACATCCTTAACACAGAAAGAAGAAACCAGCCAGAGCTAATCAAGCATCAGCGTACGAATGCAGCAGGGGTTTGAGGAATCGTGTAGTTCCCTCAAACCTCTGTAATATCATAAGGCCATATTTGCTAATAACTTCCATGTCGCGTTGAAATATGGTAGAGTCGAAGTATGGTTGTGCTTTGCCATCATTACTGTCCGTGATAGTTGTGCTCTGTCAAACTACATCTGACCTGTGAAATGTAGGGGCATCCCTTCTCCAATCGACTTGCCTGAGTGCGCAGCACTAGACGCGGAAGCGTCGTTGGCAAGGCGGGTAGGTGCCAGTGGATGCCCGGCTCAATACGCCATCATTTCCGACATTTAGAATAAGGTGCGCAAGAGGTACCTGGAAGAAATGGATGCGACAATACCGTACAGGATTATGGAAAAACTCGGATTTTGTCAAGCTATGGCTTGGGCAGACAGTCTCACACTTTGGTAGTGGCATTACCGGCATTGCACTGCCCCTTACTGCCGTGCTCGTTCTTGCGGCTACGCCAGCCCAGATGGGTATCCTGGGAGCATTAGATGGCGTATCGGTCCTGGTGATCGGGTTACAGGCTGGTGTCTGGGTAGATCGAGTACGTCGTAGAACGCTGTTGATTGCTACAGACTTTGGCCGTGCTTTCATTCTGAGCACCATCCCGTTGGCGGCTCTGCTTGGAGTGCTACGCATAGGGCAACTCTACATCGTCGCAGCGCTGGCAGGAATGCTCACCGTCATATTCACTGTGGCTAGCTCAGCGTATGTACCCTCGCTCATTCCTCACGAGTCCCTTGTTGAGGGCAACAGTAAGCTTGGCATGAGCGATGCTCTTGCGGAGATTGGTGGTCCTGCGGTAGCTGGCCCACTGGTGCAGTTGCTCAGCGCCCCATTTGCGATCTTGTTCGATGCCCTTTCGTTTCTCTTCTCTGCCTGCAGCCTGGGACTCATACACATGTCAGAATCACCCCCAACAACGCTTGAAAAGAGAAAGAGCATCTGGTCTGATCTTATCGAGGGATTGCGCCTGGTATTGAAGAATCCACTGCTGCGTTCCCTGGCGGGAAGCGCGAGTATTTTCAGCCTGTTCGGGAACTTTATCGGAGCATTGTACGCGTTGTACGTCATTCGCCAGATAGGCGCGCCACCCATCTTCCTGGGCTTGCTGGTTGCAACAGGTGGGGTGAGTGCGCTCCTAGGTGCACTCATGACCGAGCGCGTTGTACGGCGCTTTGGTCTAGGTAAGACGGTGGGCATTGGGTTGTTTATGTACGGCGCCATCGGCCTGCTCATTCCACTGGCAGGTGGGTCCGTCACCTTCTCTTTGTTACTCCTCTTTCTCAGCCAGCTTCTGGGCGACGCGTCGGTATCCATCTACTTCATTGCCGAGGTGAGCCTGCGGCAATCCCTTGTTCCAACCAACCTGCTTGGCCGCACAAATGCCAGTATGCAGTTCTTGTCACAAGGTGTTGCTCCTCTGGGAGCGCTGCTTGCTGGCATACTGGGTGGAATGATTGGACTTCGGCTCACCATCCTCATCGGCGTGCTCGGTGTGATGTTAGCAGGCACATGGCTACTACTCTCACCAGTACGCAAGGCATAGAAGCATATTCCTTGATCATGTGGAAGGGTTTTTGCGCAGCGAAGGTGCGCAAAAACCCTTCCACATGATCAAATGAGCGCGCCGCAGGCGCGCAGAAAACGGCAATACAGTGACTTTTTCCAGGCACAAATCAGTCATATGGTATAATAGTAGTGTACCTCAAGATATCAGCGGTGATGACATTGATAAAATGTAACGAGGACGAAGGTGAGGGCATGTGGAGCGATGTAGATGCTTCCCCTGTGATTTTAAGCATTAGAGTAAAAGAAAAAAGCAATCCCCCATGATAGAAATGAGGTAAATTTAAATGAAAAGAATTGTACATGTCGTAGGCCGTAACGGCAAAGAATACAACGTGCCAATGACCGCGGAACAAGCCGCATTCTACCTGCGCTTAGCAGAATTCAAAGCTATTCAAGATCCCTCGATCAACTTCAGCGTATTGGTAGCAGAGCAAAGGGAAAAGGAGTTGCAACACCTCAAAAGCTATTACAACTAACTTCTTCTGAGAAGCGGATATCCTTCTGATATCCGCTTTTTGTTGCACTTTTTGTAAAAGAAATGCATGAATACGCAAAGGGTCAGCCAATTCTATCCATCTAGCTTTTCAGTGTATAATGACACTAACAGCTTGAGCCTGTGAATTATCCATAAGCCGAGCGAATATGAGGGTTGTCCCTTTACTTATTGTATGTCCATTCGGATGCCTTGAAAGGCACATTCGTATATAGTAGGGGCGGGCCCTTGCGGCCGCCCTGGGGCGGGGTGCTGGTCTTGCAGCACATATTTACTCAACACTTATTGCTGTTCCCTTGCGGCCGCCCTGGGGCGGGGAGCGGGCCTTGCAACACACATTAACTTGACGCCTGTTGGAGAAATGTAGGGGCGACCCTCGCGGTCGCCCGGTACTGTATCACTCAATACTCTATCGCCCGGTACTCTATCACTCGGTACCAAATCACTCCGTATCCTATCTGGAGAAGCACATGAGAAGAACCATATTTACCGAGGAACATCACCTGTTCCGCGACGCCTTTAAACACTTCTTAGAGAAAGAAGTCGTCCCCCATTACGAACAATGGGAAAAGGACGGAATAGTCTCCCGTGAGATGTGGCTAAAGGCAGGACAGCAAGGATTTTTAGGACTCGCAGTCCCAGAAGCATATGGCGGCTCTGGAGTAGATGACTTTAGATACAGCGCAATCATGGCGGAAGAGTCAGCCCGGGCCGGAGTCGTCAGCGCTGGCATGGTCATCGGCCTCCATAACGACATCATCCTACCATACTTCATTACCTATGCGAACGAAGAGCAGAAACAGCGCTGGCTTCCAGGCATGTGTTCAGGTGAACTCATCACCGCTATCGCCATGACCGAGCCAGACACAGGCAGCGACCTGGCAGCCATTCGCACAACAGCGGAACGCCGTGGCGATTATTACATACTCAATAGAAGGAAAATCGAATTGTCACCTGACCTACAAAAACTCGCCCAAGAAGACTTCTGTTATCTAACCACCAGCGGCCGTAATTCAGGTCGTCCACATACCATCGAAATCTGGTTTGCACTCCATGAGCAAACCCTCTATCTGCTCTCTGGAGGCCGTGATAAATCGGACTGGGTGAAGAATGCCCTCCATATCCCTGCAGTCCAGATGAAAATCAACAGCACCATATTCTCCGGAACAGCTCGCCTTGTCACCAACACTGAAGAAGACACGCTGGCTCGCAAAATAGTCTTCGAAAAGTACGTACTCCGCAGTAGCGATGACCTCGTTGACTGGTCACGAACATCGCTGCCAATTGCAGTGGACATCATGATGTAAAGAGATAAGTAGATCACTTCTCTCTCGATGATGGGGTATAATGCGGAGAGATGATCCTTTTGACTCGCGGTCTCTGCACCTGTGGGTTGTGTGTTTCCTGGTTGGAGGAGGTCTCGCGTGCTTGATTTACCTACAGGAACGATCACGCTGCTCTTCACCGATATCGAGGGGTCTACGCTCCTGCTGCAACACGTAGGTGAGCAGTATAGCCGTGTGCTGGCTCAGTGCCGGCAGTTGCTGCGCACGGCTTTCCAGCAGTCTCACGGGTACGAAGTCGATACCCAGGGAGACGCCTTTTTCTTCGCCTTTGCGCGTGCCACCGATGCCGTCTCGGCTGCCGTGGCCGCCCAATGCAGCCTTGCCTCACATGCCTGGCCCGAAGGGGCTGCGGTGCGCGTCCGTATGGGGCTGCACACCGGGGAGCCGCAGCGGACGGCGGACGGATACGTGGGCCTGGATGTGCACTTCGCGGCGCGCATTATGAGTGTCGGACACGGGGGCCAGGTGCTGCTCTCGCAGGCCACACGGCACCTGGTGGAACACCACCTGCCCGATGGATTGAGCTTGCGAGACTTGGGGGAGCACCGCCTCAAAGACTTACAACAGAAGTGCCATCTCTTCCAACTCGTCATCGCTAGCTTGCCCGCCGATTTTCCGCCCCTCAAGACACTGGACACCTACCCGCACAACCTGCCCATTCAGCCGACGCCGCTCATTGGGCGCGAGCGGGAAGTTGCCGCCGTGCAGCGGCTCCTGCTGCGCGAAGACGTGCGTTTGCTGACCCTGACCGGCCCAGGCGGCAGTGGCAAAACGCGCCTGGGCCTGCACGTAGCCGCCGAACTCAGCGACCACTTTACTGATGGTATCTATTTCGTGAATCTGGCTCCCATCAGCGATGCAGAACTGGTCGTGCAGACCATCGCCCAGACGCTAGGCATGAAAGAGAGCCCCACGCGGTCGATGGTGGAACAGTTGCAAACCTTCCTGCAGGAGAAGTTGCTGCTACTGGTGCTCGATAACTTCGAGCAGGTGGTGAGCGCCGCACCCAGGCTCTCGGACCTCCTGGTGCGCTGCTCACACCTCAAGCTGTTGGTCACCAGCCGCGCGGGGCTGCACCTCCTGGCTGAACACGAGTTTGCTGTCCCGCCGCTCTCGCTACCCGATCTCACTCACCTGCCCGACCTCGAGACGCTCTCGCAGTATGAGGCGGTGGCGCTCTTCATTGCGCGCGCCCAGGCGCTCCAACCCGAGTTCCAGATGAGTAATGCCACTGCCCCGGCGGTCGCCGAGATCTGTGCCCGCCTGGATGGCTTACCTCTGGCCATTGAACTGGCCGCCGCCCGCATCAAACTGCTGCCTCCGCCAGCGCTACTCGCTCGGCTGGACCAGCGCCTGGCGGTGTTGACGAGCGGTGGACGCGACGCACCAGCGCGGCAACAGACGCTGCGCAAGACCATCGAGTGGAGCTATCAGCTGTTAGACGCCGATGAACAGCGGCTCTTCCGGCGGCTCTCCGTCTTTGTCGGTGGCTGCACGCTGGAAGCCATCGAGGCGGTTTGTGCTGCTCTGGACACCCAACCTCTTGCCGTCTCGGTGTTGGATGGAGCGGCCTCCCTCATCGACAAGAGTTTGCTGCGGCAGAGCGAGCAAGAGGCAGCAGAGCCACGTGTCGTGATGTTGGAGACCATCCGGGAATATGGTCGAGAGGCGCTGGCTGCATCCGGGGAGGAGGAGGTCACGCACCAGGCTCATGCGGCCTATTACCTGATGCTGGCAGAAGCAGCGGAACAGGCGTGGTATGGCCCGCAGCAGGCGGGATGGGTTGCGCGGCTGGAAAAGGCGCATGACAACCTGCGAGTGGCCATGAACTGGCTGCTTGAGCGGGGAGAAGCAGAGAGGACCTTCCGCTTGGGTACAGCTCTATGGTGGTTCTGGTACGCACAAGAACACATGCATGAGGGGTGGAAAGTGCTGGAGCGGGCGCTGGAGAGATCCGAGGGGGTGGCGGTGCCATTGCGTGCCAGGGCTCTGTGGGCTGCTGGGAGCCTTGCCGCTTCCCTGGGCCACGTCGAGCGGGGAGAAGTATTGTGTCAGGAGAGTCTGGCGCTGTTCCGAGAGATCGGAGACACACAAGGGATGGGCGATGCCACCTTTCATCTGGCCCACG
>WNGE01000654.1_pt1 | contig 45303 bp, 40 predicted proteins | sample 5400651 | NCBI WGS metagenome assembly WNGE01 (sample SAMN13153370, study PRJNA577476) | soil metagenome | isolation source: 60 cm soil or saprolite under grassland replicate 2 | place: USA:California | collected 2016-06-15 | reverse complement strand
CCCGCGAGCGAAGCCCCCGCGCCTCCTCCTCGCTCAACTCGATCTCGAACGGACTCTTCGCCATGGCGCCCTCTTCGACGCCGAGCCGGCGGTCCCTTCAACCAATCGCGCGCGTATTAACGACCGGGAGCACTTAGCTAGCCGGCGAGAAGCGCTCGGGCCGCTCGGGCGGCGACGACCTCTTCGCGGGCACGGACAACGAGCACGCGCACGGTCGAGCCCGCGGCGGCGACGTCGCAATCGGGCTCCGCGGCGCGGTTGCGTTCGGGCTCGAGCTCGACGCCGAGGAACGTCAAGCGCGTGCTGACGCGTTCGCGAACCAGCGCCGAGCCTTCGCCGATGCCGGCGGTGAAGACGAGCGCGTCGAGCCCCCCCGCGGACGCGGCCATCGCAGCGACGGCTCCGGCCACGCGATGCGTGAACACGTCGAGCGCAAGCACGGCTCTCTCGTCGCCGCTCGCGACCCGTTGCTCGAGCTCGAGCATGGATCCCGAGCCACCAGCGAGTCCCTTCAGGCCGGACTCGAAGTTGAGAGCGTGTTCGAGCGTCTCGCGGTTGAGCCTGTGCGTGCCCAGCAGGTAAACGAGCGCGCCCGGATCGATCGAGCCGGAGCGCGTGGTCATCGGCACGCCCTCCAGCGGCGAGAACCCCATCGTCGTGTCGACGGAGCGGCCGTCGCGGACGGCGGTGATCGAGGAGCCGCCGCCCAGGTGGCACACGACGAGCCGCAAGCCCGCCGAGGGCCGGCCGAGCACCTGCGGCGCGCGCTCCGCCGACCACGCGACGGAGAGCCCGTGAAAGCCGTAGCGGCGAACCCCCCACTCCTCCAGCCAGCGAGGCGGAACCGCGTAGACAGCCGCCTCCTCCGGGATCGTGGCGTGGAACGCGGTGTCGAACACGGCGACGTGGACGGCCTCGGGTAGCGCGCGCTCGGCTGTCGCGATCCCGGCGAGGGCCGGGGCGTTGTGGAGCGGCGCCAACGTCTGGAGCGCGAAGATCTCGTCGCGAACGGCCTCGTCGATCACCGCCGGTTCCCGGAACCGGGAGCCGCCGTGGACGACGCGGTGGGCTACCGCGGCCACGCCGGCCGGATCGACGTCCTCGAGCGAGTCGACGCGCGTCGCCGTCCCGTCCTCCGCGATGAGATTGAGCTTCAGACTGGTCGAGCCGGCGTTGACGACGAGGATGGAACCCGCTTCTGTGGCCATCGCCGCCGTAGCCTTTCATCCGAAACTTAGGTTGGCGTGCTTTCGTATAGACCTCACCAGCAGTTAACGGAAGGAGCGCCGACGTGCCGGACGAGCCCAGCAACGGCCCTGTCCCTTCGCCTGCGGAGGTGAAGGAGCGCCTCGAGCAGGCGCTGTTCGAGATCAGGCGCGTGATCGCGGGACAGGACACGATGCTCGAGCGAGTGGTCGTCTGCCTGCTCGCGCAGGGCCATCTCCTGATCGAGGGCGTTCCCGGGCTCGCGAAGACGCTGACGATCAAGACTACGGCCGACGTCCTCGGAGGGACGTTCTCGCGCGTCCAGTTCACGCCGGACCTCGTCCCCTCGGATCTCGTCGGGACGCGGGTCTACCGGCCGGCCGAGGGGATCTTCGAAACGGAGCTCGGCCCGGTCTTCTGCAACTTCCTGCTCGCCGACGAGATCAACCGCGCTCCCGCCAAGGTGCAGTCGGCGCTGCTCGAGGTGATGCAGGAGCGCCAGGTCACGATCGGCCACACGACGTACCCGGTTCCCGAGCCGTTCCTCGTGATGGCGACCCAGAATCCGATCGAGTCCGAGGGGACGTACCCGCTCCCGGAGGCCCAGGTCGACCGGTTCATGCTCAAGGTGCTGATCGGCTATCCCGAGCACGACGAGGAGCTGACGATCGTCCAGCGGCAGCTCGTGCCCCATCCCGAGCTGCGTCAGGCGCTCTCGCTGGAGGATCTGCGGGCGCTCCAGAGTGCGGTCTTCTCCGTCTACGTCGACCCGGCGCTCGTCTCGTACTCGGTCTCGGTCGCCACCGCGACGCGGGATCCGGCCGCCCACGGCCTTGCCCACCTGCGCGACTACATCGCCTTCGGCGCGAGCCCGCGCGGGCCGATCAGCCTCGTCCAGGCCGGCCGCGCTCTCGCGCTGATCCGCGGCCGCGACTACGTGCTCGCCGACGACCTGATCGCGCTGGCGAAGGACGCGCTGCGCCACCGGCTCGTGCTCACCTACCAGGCGCTCGCCGAGGAGAAGCAGCCGGACGAGCTCCTGGACGAAGTGCTCACGGCGGTTCCCATCCCGAAGACCGACCTGGTACCGAACGCCGCAGCTTGAGCCGTCTGCCGTCCCTCGGAGCTGCGCCGACTCCCGCCCGGCCGGGCCCGGGGCCGATGCCGACCGCATTCCTGCGCGCGCTCGAGCTCAGCATCGGCCGCCGGATGGAGGGGCTGCTCGCAGGCGACTACCGCTCCGTCCTCCTCGGCGACGGCACGGAGCTGGCCCAGGTGCGCCCGTACGTGCCGGGCGACGACGTTCGCAGGATCGACTGGAACGTGACCGCACGCACGCGGGTGCCGCATGTCCGCGTGCAGCTGGCGGAGCGCGTGCTAGTCACGTGGCTCGTGCTCGACACCTCTCCGTCCATGCAGTTCGGAACGGCCGAACGCCGGAAGGCGGACGTCGCCGAGGGCGTCGCCCTCGCGGTCGGCCACGTCTCTACACGCCGCGGCAACCGCCTCGGGCTAGTCACGTTCGGGGACTCGCGGCCCCGGTCGACACCGCCGCGCCAGGGTCGAGTCGGACTGATCGGACTGCTGGCCGCGCTGCGCGAGGAGCCGGACGAAGCGCAGCTCGGCGCGACGTCGCTCGGCGAGGCGCTGCGGCGGACGGCGGCGTTCGCGCGGCAGCGCGCCGCGGTCGTCGTCGTCAGCGACTTCCGCGGGCCGCTCGACTGGCGCCGGCCGCTGCTCGATCTTTCGGCGCGGCACGACGTCGCCGCAATCGAGATCCGGGATCCGCGCGAGCAGGAGCTGCCGAACGCCGGCGCGCTCTGGCTCGTCGATCCCGAGACCGGCCGACAGGTGCGCGTCGATACGCGGAGCCAGCGTCTGCGGGACCGCTTCGCCGCCGCCGCGGCGGACGAGCGGGCTGAGGTCGCGCGTGTGCTGACGAGCGCTGGCGCCCGCCATGTCGTTCTGTCCACGTCGGGCGACTGGCTGCGGACGCTCGCCGTCTTCCTCCGGAGAGGACGCCGGTGAGGTTCGAGTGGCCCATGGCGCTGCTCGGCCTCGTGGTCGTACCGGCGCTCGTCGCCGCTTACTACTACCGCGAGCGGCGGCGTATCGACGTCGCGCGGCGGTTCGGGAATCCGGCGCTCCTTCCCAACCTCGTCGACGCGGCGCCGGGCTGGCGACGGCACCTTCCGCTCGCCGTTCTCCTCGTCGCGCTCGCGGCGATGGTAGTCGGTGTCGCCCGTCCGCACGCGACCGTGAGCGTCAAGCGGCAGGAGGCGACGGTGATCCTCGCGATCGACACCTCGCTGTCGATGCGCGCGGATGACGTGAAGCCGACGCGACTCGCCGCCGCACGCGCCGCCGCCTCAGCGTTCCTCAATCAGGTACCGGCCAAGTTCCGGGTCGGCGTGGTGGGGTTCACCGGGCGCGCCTATGTGGCAGTGCCGCCCACGCACGACCGTTCGCTCGCGAGGGCCGCTCTCCGCTCGCTTCGGCCCGGCGAAGGGACGGCGCTCGGTGACGCCGTCGCGCTGGGCCTGCGGCTGTCGGGGCAGCAGCGCGCCGCGGACGGCACGCGGCCGCCGACCGCGATGCTCGTGATCTCGGACGGTGCCCAGATGAGCGGCCGGACGACACCGCAGGCGGCCGCGCAGAAGGCCCGCGCGCGGCACGTGCCCGTCTACACCGTCGTGGTGGGCACGCCGGACGGGGTCGTCGAGGTGCCGCTGGCAGGCGGCCTCCGCGCGCAGCTCCGCGTGCCGCCGCGTCCCGACACCCTCGAGCAGCTGGCCCACGCGACCGGCGGGCAGTTCTTCACGGCGACGAACGACGCGCGTCTCCGCGAGATCTACCGGCGGCTGGGCTCGCGGCTCGGCAGCCGGCGGGAATCGCGCGAGATCACGGACTACTTCGCCGGGGGATCGGCCGCGCTCCTCCTCTTCGGCGGCGCCCTCTCGGCCCTCTGGTTCCGGAGGGTGCCGTGAAGCGCCTTCTGCTCCTGGTCGTCCTCGCCGCTGCCACGGTTCTCGCCGTTGGCCGGGAGACGGCGCAGGCGACCAACGAGTGCCGCGGGCTGATGGTGTGCGTGCGCGTTGCGGGGCCCTGGGTGATCGTCCCGGCCGGTCGTCGTGCTCCGCGGCCTCATGTCGAGTACCAGCTCTCCTGTCCGCGCGGTTTCGTCGTCGGGGGCCTCGACGCCGAGATGAGCGACCGGGCGATCGACATCTGGTTCCCGGGGAAGCTCGGCAGCCCGGTCGGTCCCGGCACGACGACGACGCGGGCGGCCGTCTTCATCGCCACGTACGCAGGCACCGGGTCGTCGGCGACGAGCTTCCGGCCGCACCTCGGCTGCCTGCCGAGCTCGGGCGGCGGCAGCGGCCCGGTGCCGTACCGAGTTGCCGCGCCTGTTCCGCCGGGCGACCCGACCGTCCGGCGGACACACAATGTTCGTCTGAGCCCTGGGACGACCGTCGTCCGGCAAGCGTGCGGGCCCGGTGAGCTGCTCGTTTCGGGCTGGCATGCGGTCGGTTTCTACGGCGCTCGCCCGCCGGATGCAGCTCTCGCGGCGAGCGTGAGCACGACACGCCTCCTGCGCGGCGGCCGTGTCAGCGTCGCCGCCCGCGTGGGCCTGGCCGTGCGGGGCGTCCGCGCGGTTCTCCAGGTCGGCGCCGTCTGCGGAGGCGGTCGATGAGCGTCCCTCGCCTTCGGCTCGCTCCCGTGGGGGAAACCATGTTTCCCCCACGAGCCCCCTTCTTTAAGGCGCGCCTCGACCCACGCGGCGCGCAGGTCGCCGCGTGGGTCGAGGAGAGAGAGCGGGGAAACCTCCCGGTTTCCCCCGTCGCCCCTTCACCCGCTCATGGGCCGGAAGGCGGCCCATGAGCTTCGATCGTCCGCTCTTCCTGCTTGCGCTGCTCGCCGTTCCGGTCGCGGTCGGCATCTACCTCCTCGCCGAGCGCCGGCGGATGCGGTACGCGATCCGCTTTACGAACCTCGAGGTGCTGGCGACCGTGGTGGGCCGGCGGCCCTGGCGCCGCTACGCGCCGCTCGCGTTCTTCCTCCTCGCGCTGACGGCGCTGTGCCTCGGCATCGCGCGGCCGAACCACGAGACGATGGTCACCCAGGATCGAGCGACGGTGATCCTCGTCGTCGACGTCTCGCGTTCGATGGAGGCGGAAGACGTCAAGCCCAGCCGGATTCGCGCCGCCGAGGCGGCGATCCGCACCTTCCTGGACCGCGTCCCGAAGCGCCTTCGCGTGGGACTGATTGCCTTCGCAGGCGATCCGCAGGTCGCAACGCCTCCTACCACCGACCGCAAGCCCGTGCGCGAGGCTCTCGACTCGCTCCAGTGGTTCCCGCAGTACGGCGGCACGGCGATCGGCGACGCGCTCGCAGCCGCTGTCGAGCTGGGGCAGGTCACGGCGCTTCGCAGCGGTGGCGATCTCGCTGCCGTGACCACGGCTCGGCAAACCCACGGCCTCGTCTCGATCCTGTTGCTGTCGGACGGCGCGCAGACGCACGGGACGCTCGAACCTGAGGAGGGCGCCGCGCGGGCCAAGGCCGCCGGCATTCCTGTCTACACGATCGCGCTCGGAACGCCGAGCGGACGACTCAAGTTCGATCGCGGCTTCGGAAGCCCGCCGCCGGGCATCTTTCCCGGCCAGGGTGGCGGCGGCTTCGGGGGCGGACCCGGCGGCGGCCGGTCGGTACCGGTCCCGCCCGATCCGCAGACGCTGCGGGCGATCGCGACCACGACCGGCGGGAAGTTCTTCGCCGCCCGCAGCGCCGTGGCGTTGCGGGCGGCCTACGCGAACCTCGGCTCCCGGCTCGGGCGAAAGCCGGGCCGGACCGAGATCACCTACGCGTTCCTCGCCGCGGCTGCCGGACTTCTCCTCGCCGCCGGCTTGCTGTCCGCGGCCTGGTCACCGCGCCTGCCCTAAGGCGCCGCTTGCGGTGCCGCCATCAGGACGCGCGGGCTTCGCCCGTGCGTCTGTCTGAACTGAGCGGCCGAGCGCATCGAGCAATCTCATCCCCCGGCCGACCGCAGTCACCCCATTCTCCGTAAACGCAGCCACACTTACGTCGACGTGGGTGACCGTGAGCTCGAGCGGAAGGCCGAGGTGGCGACGCTGCTGCTCGACGCGGCGCGGCAGCTCGGCGAGAGCCTCGAGCCGGAGCGCGTCTACGAGCGTTTCCACGAGCTCCTCGGCGGCGTCGTCCCGCACGACGGGATCGTTGTCTCCTCCTACGACGAGCGGGACGGCCTGATCCGCTGCGAGTACGCGTGGGTCGAGGGCAACGTCGTGGATTCGTCGACGCTTCCGGCCCTGCCGCTGAATCGGGAGGGCGGCGGCATGCAGAGCATCGTGATCGTGAGCGGCGAGCCGTCCCTGTTCAACGACGTCGCCGAACGCGTCCGAGACGTCCAGGGGGAGTACTACAACGTCGACCGCGAGGGGCTGGTCGAGAGGATCCCTGAATCCGGGCCGGCCGGAACGAGCGCGGCGATGATGGCGCCCGTCAAGGAGGAAGGGCGCGTCGTCGGCGTCGTGCAGCTGATGAAGGATCGCGGTCAGTACTCGCCCGACCAGCTCGAGCTCTTCGAGGGGCTCGTCGCGCAGATGGCTGCGGCCGTGCGAAACGCGCGCCTGCAGAAGGAGCGGCGGCGGCTCGAGGCCGCCGAGGCAGCTGCACGTGCGGCCGCCGCCGAACGCGAGCAGGCCGCGCAGGTGCTCGAGGCCGTCGGCGACGGGATCTTCCTGCTGGACGGCGACGGCGTCGTGCGTCTGTGGAACCGCGCGGCCCAGCTGGTCACCGGCTTGCGCGCGGACGCCGTCCTCGGGCGGAAGCTTGCGGACGTCGTCCCCGACTGGCAGGCGCTGGCCGACCGCATCCCAGTCGCCGAGGGCGCCGCGACCCGGCCGGCGGTGAGCCTCCCCGTCGAGGTCGGCGGGCGCGACCTCTGGCTCTCGCTCGTCGCCGTCCGGGGTGCGGACGGTGTCGTCTACGCCTTCCGCGACCTCACCGATGAACAGCGGCTCGAGGAGGAGAAGAGCGATTTCGTGGCCACGATCTCGCACGAGCTGCGGACGCCGATGGCTGCCGTCTACGGCGCCGCCGAGACGCTCCTCCGTCGCGAAGGCGAGCTGACGAAGGAGCAGACCCGCCAGCTCGTGGCGATGATCGCGGCGCAGGCGTCTCGGCTGAGCCAGATCACGGAGGAGGTGCTGCTCACGAACCAGCTCGATCGCGGTGATCTGCCGCTCGAGCGGCGGCCGGTCGACGTGGGCGACGTCGTGCGCCGGACGGTCGAGGCGATGGAGTCGCAGCTCGCGGATCCCGTCGCCGTCGACGTGGAGATTCCGCCGGAGGTCGGTCCCGCGTCCGGCGACGCCGACCGGATCCAGCAGGTGATGGTCAACCTGCTCGACAATGCCGTCAAGTACGGCGGCACTCCGGTGCGAGTCCGGGTCGAGAGCGCGGACGGCAACGTCCGCATCTCCGTCGCCGATTCCGGGCCCGGCATCACGCTGGCCGACCAGGAACGGATCTTCGAGAAGTTCTACCGCGCCGATCCGCAGCACACGCGGACGCCCAGTGGAACCGGCCTCGGCCTCTACATCTCCCGAGAGCTCGTCCGCCGGATGGGCGGCCGTCTCGACGTCAGCTCCGAGCCCGGCAGCGGCGCGACGTTCGTAGTCGAGCTTCCGCGCGCATGACCAAGGCTGTAGCGTCGTCCCGTGCCGCTCGTCGTCGATCCTGACGGAGTCGAGCTCACCACGATCGGTGAGCTCGTCGACGTCGCCGGCCTGCACGTCCTCGAGATCGGCTGCGGTGACGGCCGGATGACGTTCGGCTACGCGGGTGAGACGGCTTCCGTCTTTGCGATCGATCCGGAGGCGGAGCTGATCGAGCAGGCGCGCGCGGCGATGCCGCGTCGCCTCGCGCGCCGGATCCGGTTCGAGGCCGCGGACGCGGCCGAGATCGACCTCCCGAAGCGGGAGTTCGACCTCGCCTTGTTCTCCTGGTCACTCTGATGAATAGAGACCGAGGACGTCGTGCACGTCCTGCGCAACGTTCACGGATCACTTCGGAGAGGCGGCCTCCTGCTCGACATTCATCCGCTCGGTGCCGACTTCGCGGTTCGAGCCGGTAACCGCGGTCTCGGCTTCGTGGACACGCGCAGGTTCGAGCGCGTGCTCGAGGCGATGGAGGAGGGCGTCCGGCAGATCCTCGCGGAGGGGCTGTTCAGCGAGATCGGCGGCATGCGCCGGCACGTCGCCGAACGGTTCGACACGGCCGCCGAGGTTCTCGAGGAGGCCGACAGCTGGGAGCACCTCCGTTTGTCGGCGGCGGTGCGCCGTCGCCTCCGGGAGACGAAAGAGTCTCCCGTCGAGCTGATCGACACGATCACCTACAGACTGCTGCGGGCCACCGCCGGCGTCGCGCGATAGAGATGCTCCGGCCGCCCGGTCGCGCCGTACCGGAGCGAGAGCTCGACGGATCCGGTGGACGCCAGGAACTCCAGGTAGCGGCGGGCGGTCCCGCGGCTGATTCCGGCGCGGTCGGCCACCTCCGCTGCGGAGATCTCGCTGTCCGTCTCGCCGACGACCTGGAGGACGAGCGAGAGCGTCGGGGACGAGATGCCTTTCGGAAGGGTCGTCGTGCCCTGCGCGCGCAGGAGCCCGTACAGGCGGTCGATCTCCGCCTGGTCGGCCTCGCGCATTCGGTTCAGGCGAGCCCGAAGCGTGGCGTACTTCTCTAGCCGCTCGCGGAACGTGTCGAAGAAGAACGGCTTGACGAGGTAGTGGATGACACCTCCCTGCATCGCGCGCCGGAGCGTGTCGACGTCCTTGGCGGAGGTGATCGCGATCACGTCGACAGGCGCGGAACCGGGTTCGCGCAGCGCCCGGATCACGTCGAGCCCGCTGATGTCCGGCAGGTAGATGTCGAGCAGGATCAGATCCGGCCGCAGGCGCCGAGCGAGCTCGATCGTCTCGCGGCCCGTGTGTGCCTCGCCGACGACCTCGAAGCCGTGGATGCGCTCGGTGTACGAGCGGTGTACCGACGCCGCCATGTAGTCGTCGTCGACAACCAGCGTCCGGATCATCGGGTCGCCACCTCCGGCTCGCTGCGGTCGTGCGCGTGCGGCAGGAAAACGCGGAAGAGGGCGCCTTCCTCGTTCTCGACCTCGACCGAGCCGCCGCGCCGGCGGACCGCTTGGCGGACGAGCGCTAGCCCGAGGCCCCGCCGGGTCGTCCCCCGCGCGACCTTCGTCGTGAACCCGTCCTCGAAGATCTCGTCTGCGACTGCGGGGTCGATCCCGGGGCCCGAGTCGTGGACACGGATGTAGGTGCCGTCGGGCTCGTCGCGGATCGTGACCTCGATCCAACCCGAGCCGCGTTCGGTGCTGCCGACCGAGTCGATCGCGTTGTCGACGAGGTTCCCGAGCACCGAGATCAGCGTCTGACTGTCCTCGACGTGATCCGGCAGCCGCGTCTCCTCGCCGACGCGCAGGTCGATGCCCCGCTCGGAGGCGACGGCCGCCTTCCCCAGCAGCAGCGCGACCAGGGCAGGGTCGCCGACGTTGTCGACGATCGACCCGACGAGCGCTTGGTGCACGAGCGACGACTGGTTGATGAAGCCGACGGCCTCGTCGTAGCGGCCGAGCTCGATCAGGCCCGCGACGACGTGCAGCTTGTGCGAGAAATCGTGCTCCTGTGCTCGTAGCGCCCGCGCAAGGCCGCGCGCCTCGTCCCGCTCGCGCACGAGCGCCTCGAGCTCCGTGCGGTCCCTGAGCGTGATCACGGCGCCGACGTCGCTGCCGCGGATCGAGACCGGCATCCGGTTCACGACGAGGACGCGGTCGTTCACGAGCACGACCTGGTCGGGAAGGTCGACGTTTCCGAGCAAGACCTCGCGGACGTGGCCGGCCGGGACGATGTCCGCGAGGGAGCGCCCGAGCGCGGAGTCGTCGAGGTCGAGCAGCCGCTTGGCCTCGTCGTTGACGAGCGTGATCCGGCCGGCCGTGTCGGTTGCGAGCGTCCCCTCGCGGATACCGTGGAGCATCGCCTCCCGCTGCTCGAGGAGCGCGGCGATCGCATCCGGTTCGAGCCCGAACGTCTGTCGCTTGATCCGTCGCGCGAGCAGCACCGACCCCACGATGCCGAGAGCGAGGCCGAGCGCCGGCGGGATCAGGATTACCGGCAGGTCTGCACGGAGCTGAGCGCTGATGTTGCGCTCGAGCAGGCCGACCGAGACGAGGCCGATGATCCGGCCGTCCTCGTAGATTGGGACCTTCGCGCGCACTGACCTGCCGAGCGAGCCGGTCTGAACGCCGACGAACTCCTTTCCCGAGAGAACGGCTCCCGGAGGAGTGGAGAGATGCTTCCCGACTTTCGCGGGGTCTGGATGCGAGTAGCGGATACCCCGCCGGTTCGCGACCACGACGAACGACGCATTCGTTGCCTGCCGGATCCGCTCGGCGATCGGCTGGATGATGCGCGGCGGATCGGCGCTGTGGAAGGCGCGGCCGACCTCGGGGGTCGCGGCGACCGTGCGAGCGATCGCGAGCGACTGCTTGCCGGACTGCTTGTCCAGCTGGCGCCGCGCCTGCGCGATCGAGACGGCGAGCCCGGTTCCCAGCGTCAGGACGATGATCGCGAGCTGCAGGAGCAGGATCTGCGTCGACAGCCGCAGCCGTCCCCACAGCTTCGGCCGCTCGCGCCTCATCGGGCGATTGTACGTCCGGTCTCGCCCACATTCCGTGGACGAAATGGACAAAACGTTTTCAACGAAACAAACGAAAAAGAACGGCGCAAATCATCGACTTTCAATTCCTCGGCGCTAATCATCCCGCCGCTGATGCGCGTGGCGAACGTCACACGCCGCGCAACGACTTCAAGGGAGGAGAAGCAGTGACCATCGCAGCCAAGGCGTGGGGAGGCCTGGTTCTGGGGCTAGCCGTCGCGGCGGCGCTGCTCGCGGCAGGCTCCGCGAGCTCGCGCACGGACGTCGTAGCCGCGAAGCCGAAGCCGAAGCCGCACCCGATCGCACCGCTGATCAAGGGGTCCAAGAGCGAGTCAGGGCTCGTCTTCTATGGGAACCCGCCGACCGCGAACTTCAAGGCGCTCGTCGAGCGCTTCAACGCCGCCTACCCGTGGATCAAGGTGACCTCGTACGACCTCGAGGACAACACGATCTTCTCGAAGTACGCCTCCGAGGCCCAACAGGGTGTCCGCACCGCCGACCTCCTGATCGCGAGTGCCCCGAACCTGTGGGTGTTCGCGGCGCGGAAGAACTACGCGATGAACTTCACGCCGAACGACCTGGCGAAGTACCCGACGTTCGTCACGCAGTTCAAGGGCGTCTACGTGATGTCGCCGGATCCGGCCGTCATCGTCTACAACAAGCTGACGCTCGACAAGGTGCCGTCGTCGGTGACCGCGATCGCGAACGATGCGGGCACCTACAAGAAGGTCACGGGCTACACCGTCGAGAACACGTTCGGCTACACCGGCCTCTGGGGCTACGTCCAGAAGAAGGGCTGGTCGAACTTCCAGAAGATCGGCAAGCGTCTGTCGCCGACCACGGGCGTCGCTTCGCAGTTGCAGCTCGTGGCCCAGGGTGGCGCGCAGGCGGCATACCTGACGTCGCCCACCGCCCGCTTCCGGATCGCGACCGACTCGAACCTGCAGCGGATCCTCGACTGGACGTACGTCAAGGACGCGGACCCGCTGATCCCTCGCGGGATCGCGATCACGGCCAAGGCGAAGAGCCCCGCCTCGGCCAAGCTCTTCCTCGACTGGGTCTACTCCAAGGCAGGCCAACAGGGGATGTGCGAGGCAGGCTTCACGGCCTTCCGGAACGGCTTCACGCCCGCCAAGGGGTGCACCAACACGCTGGCGGACGTCTACAAGAAGGTCGGCAAGAAGAACACGATCCTGGTGCCGTTCAGCCAGAAGTTCGTCAACGACAGGCCGAAGTTCGCGAGTCGCTGGCACTCGATCTTCGGCTAGGCCGCCGGGAAATGACGACGGGCACCTACGCCGCCGAAGCGCTCCCGCGTCCGCGCAGGAGCTGGCTCCCTGCCGGGGCGCTGCAGTCGGCGACGTGGGTGCTCGTCGTCGTGTTGGTCCTCGGGCCATTCGTTCCGCTGCTCTACGCGTCCCTCCGCGACCGGCCGCTCTACGAGGCGGGCGGCGTCTTCACGGTCGATCCGTACCGCCAGCTCTTCGGCGACTCGGCCTTCTGGCACGCCTGGCTGAACACGCTCGGGTTCGCGGCGCTCGTGACGGCCGGGGCCGTCGTGTTCGGCGCGGCGTTCGCGATCCTCTGTGGCCGGACGGATCTCCCCGGCCGCAAGGCGTACTCGCGCCTCGTCCTGCTGCCGATCCTGCTGCCGTCGCTCGGGATGGTGCTGGGCTGGATCGTGATCTGGGGTCCCGGCGGCTACCTGACGAACATGTTCTCGCAGCGGCTTCACATCCACACGCTGGCGATCGACACGATCCCGGGGATGGCGCTCGTCGAGGGCGCGCGGCTGCTGCCGATCGCGTTCCTGACGTGCCAGGCGGCATTGGGACGTGCGGACTCCGCGCTCGAGGACGCGGCCCGCAGCGCCGGCGCCTCGCCTCTGCGGGTGCTCGGCAGCGTCACGATCCCGATGCTCCGTCCGGCGCTGCTGAACGCGGCGACGCTGATCTTCACGCTCTCGATTGCGGCCCTCGGGATTCCGCTGCTGCTCGGAACCTCCCGCAACATCAACTTCGTCTCGAGCTACCTCTACAACCTGTGGACGAGCGCCGCCGAGCCGGATCCGGGCTCCGTCAGCGCTGGCGCGATGATGCTGCTCGTTGTCGCGACCGGGCTGCTCCTGATCCGGAACCGGCTGCTTGGCGCGGAGGCCCGCTTCGTGTCGGTGACCGGCCGCGCCGGCCGGCGCGAGCTGCTCTCGCTCGGCGGCTGGGGCTGGCCGCTCGCCGCCGTCCTCGCGATCTACCTCGTCTTTACGACGGTGATCCCGGTGCTCGGCCTCGCCTTGATGTCGATCGTCACCGTCCTGACGCCGCTGCTCGCGCCCTGGCACCTGCTCACCTGGTCGAACTGGCAGGCGCTCGGCGACCCGGTCTTCCGGAGGTCGATCGAGAACAGCGCGATCATCTCGGTCGCCGGCGCGATCCTGGCAACGGCCCTCGTCGCGCTCGCCACTCTCGTCGCCCACCGCTCGCGCTTTCCGCTGCGGCGGACGCTGCCGTTCGTCCTGCTCTACCCGCGCGCGACGCCCGGGATCATCATCGGCATCGGCTTCTTCTGGACGTACCTCGTCACCGGCGCGATCGGCGACTGGTTCCGCGGGAGCATCTGGGGGATCATGCTCGCCTTCGTCATCCGCAACCTGCCGTTCGCCTACGTCGTCATGTACCCGACGCTCGCGCGGATCGGCGAGGAGCTCGACCGTGCGGGCCGGGCCGCAGGCGCGGGCTGGTGGATGACGTGCCGGCGGATCGTCCTGCCGCTGCTCCGGCCGGCGATCTTCGCCTCGTTCGTCCTCATGTTCGTCGAGATCCTCAACGACTACGACCCGGCTGTCTTCCTCGTGAAGCCGGGCACGGAGGTGATGGGAGCGACGATGCTGTCGCAGTTCATCCAGGGATCGATCGGCCCGGTCTCGGCGCTGGCGATGGTGCAGGTCGCGGTCACCGTGACCGTGCTCGCAGTCGGCGCGAAGCTCTTCAAGATCCGCGCGATGGGAGGGGACGATGCCTGAGATCCAGGTCGAGAACCTGACGAAGACCTTCGGCGAGCAGCGGGCGCTCGACAGCGTGGCGTTCTCCGTCGAGGACGGCGAGCTGTTCACGCTCCTCGGCCCGAGCGGGTGCGGCAAGTCGACGACGCTGATGTCGATCGCCGGCTTCCAGCAGCCGGACCAAGGACGAATTGCCGTGGGGAGCGACACGTTCTTCGACGCCGACCGTCGCCTGAGCGTCGCTGCCGAGCGCCGCAACCTCGGGATCGTCTTCCAGTCCTACGCGGTCTGGCCGCACATGACCGTCTTCGAGAACCTCGCGTTCCCGCTGAAGGTGCGGAAGCTGAAGCGGCGGGAGATCCAGGCTCGGGTGCACGAGACGCTCGACCTCGTCGAGATGCGGCAGTACGAGAAGCGCTACCCGCATCAGCTCTCTGGCGGGCAGCAGCAGCGCGTCGCGCTCGCGCGGGCGCTCGTCTACTCGCCGTCCGTCCTCCTGCTCGACGAGCCGTTCTCCAACCTGGACGCCAAGCTGCGGGAGCGAGCGCGGATGTGGGTGAAGGAGCTGCAGCAGACGCTCGGCCTGACGACGATCTTCGTCACGCACGATCAGGACGAGGCCCTCTCGATGAGCGACCGCGTCGTCGTCATGAGCGCCGGCCGGATCCAGCAGGTCGGTACTCCCGAGGAGGTCTACCGCAGCCCTGCCAACCGCTTCGTCGCGGAGTTCGTCGGTCGCGTCAACCTGATCGACGGGGTCGTCGCCTCCGCGGACGGCGGTCGACTTCTGGTCGACGTCGACTCGTCGCACCGGCTCACGCTCGCTGCTGTCGGTGCCAACCCCGTGGCGAAGAACGTCACCGTCGCCGTCCGGCCCGAGGCACTGACGCTGCTGGCGGCCGACGACGGCTCGATCAACGGCACGAACACGTGGGAGGCGAGTGTGCACACCGTCGCGTTCCTCGGCGACCACTACGAGTACGACGTGAACGCCGGTCCGCTCGCGCTGACCGTCCAGAGCGCGCGCCGCGTCGACGGCGACCGCGTCAAGGTGCACATCCCGCCCGACGCCTGCGCCGTCGTCGCGGACGACAGCTGAGCCGCCGGCTCGCATACGCCCTCGGCGCGATGGCGGCCGCACAGGCCGCCGTCTACGTCGCGCGGCCGCTGACGTCCTACCGCCTGCTGGCGGTCGGTGCCGGCCCTCGCGAGATCGGGCTCGTGGCGGCTGCGTTCGCGCTCCTGCCGCTCTTCCTCGCGATCCCGCTCGGCCGTCTCGCCGACCGCCGTCACGACCGGCCGCTGCTGGCCGGGGGCTGCTCTGCGCAGGTGCTGGCGTGCCTGTTGCTCGGATCGGCGCGCACGCCGATCGGCCTAGCGGGAGCGAGTGCGCTCCTCGGCCTCGGCCACCTCGGCCTCGCACTCGGCGTTCAGGCCGTGATCGCGCGCGAATCCGAGCCCGCGCGGTACGACCAGCACTTCGGGCTGCTCAGCGCTGCGGTCTCGCTCGGCCAGCTCGGTGGGCCGCTGCTCGGCGGGTTTCTGCTGGGCGACCGCCAGGGCCGCGCGCTGACGGCTGCGACCGGTCAAGCGATGGCTGTCGCGGCTGCGATCGCAGCTGTCGGGGTCGTGTTCGCCGTCCTCGCGGAACGGCGTCCGCGCGAAGCGCCGCCGCTTGATGACGCCTCGCCTTCGCTCGGCGTTCTCGCCGTCCTCGCGACGCGAGGGGTGCCTGCGGGCATCTTCGCCAGCATCGCCGTGCTCTCGGCGGCGGACGTCTTCACCGCTTATCTGCCGCTCCTCGGCGACGAGCGCGGGATCGCCCCGAGCACCGTGGGCGTCCTGCTTGCGGTCCGGGCGGCGACGTCGATGGCGGCCCGCGTCGGAATCGGCGGGGTCGTCGACCGTGTCGGACGACTTCGGTTGATCGCCTTTAGTGCGTTCGTGGCGGGAGCGGCGGTGGCGGCGGTGGGCGTGACAGAGAGCGTCGCCCTCCTCGCGCTGTTGAGCGCTTCGGCGGGATTCGCCCTCGGCTTCGGTCAACCCCTCTCGATGACGATCGTCGTCCAACTCGTGCCCGAGCGGGCGCGCGGCACGGCGCTCGCACTGCGGCTGACCGGGAACCGGGTCGGACAGGTGGCCGCGCCGGCGGGCGCGGGCCTCCTCGCGGGCGCGACCGGCACGGCATCGGTCTTCTGGCTGCTCGGCGCGATGCTGTTCGCATCGGGCGTTGCGATCCGACCGACTGCGGGACGGCGCGACGACGAAGTTCCTCTAGCCGGCGTGGAGGCTGGAGCAGATTGACCCGGGCTACGCACGGGCCGGGAGACAACCGCAAAGCGGGGAGGCGGGCGCCGCGATTCGACGCGGCGCTCGCCTGCCAAGGCCGCTACGGCTTCCGCTTGACGATGAAGATGCCGTAGTCCATGTCGCTGCCTGCGGCGTAAGTCACGCCGTTCCTGACGAACGTCTCGATCCCCCAGAACTGGTTGCCCTACACCTGTTCGGGCGCTTCGTCAAACGCTACGATCGCCCCTCGGGGGTTGCCGACCAGGGGAGGAACATGCGCAAGAAACTGACCGTGCTCGGCGCGGCGATCGTGGCGCTTGCGTTCGCAGGCGTCGGCATCACCGCGTCGAGCTCCGACCTGTTGAAGGACGAACAGCACTTCTACGACGAGTCGCAGAAGACGTACGACGGCGGTTCCAAGGCCGGCTCTGCCTGGAACATGGAGGTCGTCGGGCACAACAACCTGAACGTCCGCGGCTTCAACGGCGACGTCTGGAAGTACGGCAACTACGCCTACGTCGGTCACTGGGGCTTCGCTGATTGGGCGACCGGCAACAGCCGCTTCTGTCCGTCGCCGCCCGACAGCGGCGTGGCTGTGCTCGACGTGTCCAATCCGGCCAATCCCACGCGCGCGGCGACGCTGCAGAACCCGGTCGGTACCTCGGCCGAGGACGTGGTCGTCTACACCGCCAAGTACGGCCCCTACGCGGGCCAGGACATCGCCGCGTCCGGGATCCAGTGGTGCGGCGGCGACCGCCACGATCCGGCCGCGATCCACGGCCTGATGCTCTGGGACGTCACCAACGCGACGCAGCCGAAGCAGATCGGCTTCCTCGATACCGGCTGCTGCACGCGAGGAGTCCACGAGTTCGAGATCGAGAACCGGGACGACCTGCGTCGGACGTTCGCATACGCGACTGTGCCGGCCGGGAGCTACCCCGATCCTCTCAACGCCAGCGGCGTCCGCGACGCGCAGGGCAAGGGCGACTTCCGCCTGATCGACATCACCGACCCGGCGAAGCCGTTCGAGGTCTCGACGTGGAAGGTCCAGCAGGGCGGCGGGCCGTTCGCAGCGCAGGGCTGCGACCCGGACGGCAACTACGGCCACGGCGCCGAGCCGTCCGAGGACGGGAAGAGCGTCTTCCTGTCCTACTGGGACAGCGGCTACATCCAGCTCGACCTCACCAACCCGGCCAATCCGGTCTACGTGAAGCGGGCCGCGTTCCCGGCGAACGCCGACGGCGACGCTCACTCGTCGCAGTACGACGAGCATCGGCAGCTGCTCTTCTCGGCGGACGAGGACTTCTGCAAGACGTCCGGCTCGACGATCGAGAAGGGCTACGGCTACGGCCGTGTGTGGGACTTCTCGAAGAACCCGCCGGTGCAGATCGGCTCGTTCAAGACGCCGCGGTCGCTCGGAACGGACGACCAAGGCGCCGGTGACTTCGTCATCCACAACAACTTCCTCGTCGGAAACACCGTGTACTCGTCCTGGTATTCGGACGGCGTGCAGGTGTGGGACGTGTCGAATCCGCGGAACGTGCAGCGAGTCGCGTACTTCGTGCCGTCGGCGACGGAGAATCCGGTCAAGCCGTCGCAGCGAGGCACGTTGACGAACACCACCCAGATCTGGGGCGTCGTCGTCGACGAGGCGACCGGTCTCGTCTACGCGAGCGACATGAACTCCGGTCTCTGGATCTTGCGTCGGACGAGGTAGACGTTCGACTCCCGAACAGCTGAGGCGGCCCCTGCTCGCGGGGCCGCCTTGTCATTCCCGATATACCCCCGGTGGGTATAATCGGCACTCGCGTATGAGCGAGACCACCTACACGGTGCCTGGCATGCACTGCGGCCACTGCGAGCGGGCCGTTCGGGAGGAAGTCTCGGCCGTCGCCGGCGTCGAATCCGTTGAGGTCGATCTCGAGGGCAAGATCGTGAGCGTCCGCGGCAGCGCGCTGGACGACGCCGCGATTCGGGCGGCGATCGTCGAAGCAGGGTACGAGGCCGACCGCTAGACGCCATGTTCGAGGCCCTCGACGTCGTCGGACAGGTCGGCGACGCGCTGTCCTTCGCCTTCGGGATGTTCTGGGAGATCCTCTGGGCGCTGATCCTGGGGTTCGCACTCTCGGGGCGTCGTCCAGGCCGTCGTCTCCAAGGGCGAGATGCGGCGACTCCTGCCCGACGACTCACCTCGATCTCTCGCCATCGCCGGCGGTCTCGGTGCGGCGTCGTCGTCCTGCTCGTACGCGGCCGTCGCGCTGGCGCGGTCTCTCTTCCGGAAAGGAGCGGATTTCACGGCGGCGATGGCGTTCCAGTTCGCCTCGACGAATCTCGTGATCGAGCTCGGGATCATCATGGCGCTGATCCTCGGCTGGCAGTTCACGCTCGGCGAGTTCGTCGGCGGGCCGCTGATGATCGTCCTGCTCGCGCTCGCCTTCCGCGCCTTCCTGAAGCGCGGGCTGGTCGAGAAGGCGCGCGGGCAAGCGGACCGCGGCGTCCTCGGCCGGATGGAGGGCCATGCGGAGATGGACATGTCGATCCAGGAGAAGGGCTCGCTCTGGCGGCGACTCAGGTCACCCGAGGGCTTCACTGCGACGGCGAACTGGTTCGTCATGGACTGGGCGGCGATCTGGATCGACGTCTTCGGCGGCCTGCTGATCGCCGGCGCCCTCGCAGCCTGGGTGCCGGAGGACTTCTGGCAGTCACTGTTCCTCGAGCATCACGACACGCTCGCCAAGCTCTGGGGACCGATCGTCGGCCCCCTCGTCGCGATCATCAGCTTTGTCTGCTCGATCGGCAACGTGCCGTTGGCGGCCGTGCTGTGGAACGGCGGCATCAGCTTCGGCGGCGTGCTCGCCTTCATCTTCGCCGACCTGATCGTCCTGCCGATCCTCGACGTCTACCGGAAGTACTACGGGTGGAGGGCGGCCGGCTTTCTGCTGGTGAGTTTCTACGCGACCATGGTCGCAGCGGGGTTGATCGTCGAATTCCTGTTCCAGGGGCTCGGGCTGGTGCCCTCCGAGCGCGACGCCAGAGTCATCGAAGCGTCCGTGACGCTCAACTACACGACCGTTCTCAACATCGTCTTCCTCGGTCTGGCCGCAGTGCTCGTCTGGCGTTACTTCCGCCACGGCGGCGGCCTGCGAATGCTGAAGCTGATGAACGCTCCGATGGAGCACGGCGCCGCCCATGGACACGCGCACTGACTAGCGGCGACGAACGGTTCGAGACGTCGCCAGCGCGCGCCCTCCCCGGTCGAGAGCACGGACGGCGAGCCACGGCACGGACGGAACGGGGGCCGAGGTCTCGAAGCCGCGCTTTCGCACCGTTCGGACCGGCCGCAGGTGCTTCCGGCTCCGTCCTGCGAGCACCTGCCATCGAGCAACCTCGGTCGCACCGTTCCAGCTGACGTAGACGCGCCGGCCGTGCACGGCGACGGCGGGCCGAGTGATGGGGCGTCCGGTCCAGGCGAACCGGAAGGCGCGGTAGGAGTCGGCGCCGCTCCCGAAGCGCAGGTCGAGCAGCACGCGCCCCCGCGCGTCGTACTCGGTGACGTATGGCTCGTAGCCCCAGCCGACCAGCACGTGCCCGCGGGGGAGAAGCTGAGCGTTCGCCTGGTTGATCGCCACCCGGGGCGGCCGGTGCACGACGTAACGCGCGAGCGTCGCCCGCATCCGCGGCAGGTCAAGCCGGATGAAGATAACGCGCGACTGGCGGTGCACCCTCGGTGCGGCGCCGTTGTCGAAGAGGCTGATCGTCCCGTCCTTGTGACGCCGCGCGTCGTGCTGCCAGGCGAAGCGAACGTTTCGGCCGAGCGCGAAGTCGCTTCGTTTCCCCCCGAGACGCCACACGATCTCGCCCGTCCGGCGGTCGAGCTTGTAGACGGCGTGGGTGTTCCGCGCCGAGACGAGCAGGTTCCCGTCCGCGTCGATGTCGATCGAATTGACGTGGAAGAAGTCGTACGGCATCGATCGATCGCGCGGCGGCCTCGAGTAGGACTCGGCGAAGGCAATGTGCGTTGCGCTGCGCCAATCCAGCAGCACGCGGCCCGTTCGCACGTCGAGTTCCTGCACTCCTCCGTCGGCGATCCGCCTGCCGGTCAGGAAGATGTTGCGGAAGGTCGTCATCAAGGCGGTCCCGCGCGGGGTCAGCACGAACTCGTGCGGGTCGGCGATCGGTCCGCCGACCGGCCGGACGACGGCGACCGTGCGATACGACTGGTCGACGATCGTGTACGAGGCCGACCCGTGCGTGGCGCCGGTCGGCCGGGCGCGCCACCACGTGAGCACAGGCCGCCCGTGGTAGTGCTGCACCCGGAAGTCGGTGACGCCGCGCGTGTTCAGCGGGCGAAACCAGACGAGCCGGCCTCGATCGTCGAGGATCATCGGCCCGGCCTGGGCGGCCTTCCGCTTCGGCGCGATGAAGAGGTACCCGGGCGCCGTTCCATGCGCGGGCCGCAGGATCCGGACGAGCGGTGGCCGCAGGTCGGGGCGCGACCGGAAATGTTGATAGGGCGGGATCCCCGCCGCGCTGGTCGTGGACGGAACACCCAACTGGGCCGCCGTCGCCAGGAGGGCAGCAACGAGCCGTCGGACATACGGCACAGCACTGGCCATGCCCCTTTCGACGACGCCGAGAACGCCTGAGCGGTTCGCTAACCGGTCGCGATTGCCCTGATCAGCTCACCGTCGGCTGTGTCGCCGCTGAGTTCCCAGAACATGATTCCGCCCAGCTTGTTCTCGTTGACATAGCGAGCCTTGGCGCGCATGACGCTCGGGTCGTCGAACGTCCAGAACGTGGTTCCGTCGAAGAGCCAGGCGGCGCCGGCCTCTCCGTCCTCATAGCGCGTGAAGCCGCTGCCGAGCAATCCCTTCGCGACCTTGTAGTCGTCGACGCCCGCCTCCCATGTGCCCGGCGCGGGCCCGGACGCCGTCTGGTAGAGGCCGTGGTTCGCCGAGGCGACGCCGGTCCAGCCGCGTGAGTAGAAGGGCACGCCGATCACGAGCGCCTCCGGCGGGGCACCGCTGCGCAGGTACGTCGACACGGTGTCCTCGACCGAGAAACGGGGATTCGACGGGTCGCTCGCGGCGGTGTGCAAGTTCGACTGGTGGTTCGTGACCGGTTCCCAGGCGCCATGGAGGTCGTAGCCCTGCACGGTTCCGAAGTCGAGGTACTTGAAGATCCTGTTCACCTCGAACCCGGCCTCGATCTTCGCCGGCGCGGCAGGCAGGAACTGCGTCAGCAGGTAGTCCTTCCTCGTCGTCTTCCCGTAGCGGTCGAGCTGCTTGCGGAACTCCTCGAGCAGCCTCGTGTTGTTCCCCTTGTCCTGATCGCTGATGACGTTGCCCGCGTTCCCCTCCGACCCCGGCCACTCCCAGTCGATGTCGATGCCGTCGAAGACGCCCGCCGCCGCTCCCGGCCCGCCCATGCCGCCCCAACCCGGAGCGGGGATGTTCCCCTTGATGAACAGGTCGATGCACGAGGAGACGAACCGTTCCCGCGCGTCCTTCGTCATCGCCGCGACCGAGAAGTACTTCGAGAACGTCCAACCGCCGAGCGAGATCAGCACCTTCAGCTTGGGGTACTGCGCCTTGAGCGCCTGCAGCTGCTGGAAGTTGCCGAGGATCGGCCGTGGCCAGGTGACTTCCTGGCCGTCCACCGACTCCGCGGCCGACCACGGCTTCTGGTAGTCGGCCCACTCGTCGGCGAGCTTGCAGACCACGTTGCCTGCGCTGTCCGGCGCGACGTTGGCGAACGCGTAGTCGATCACGCTCAGCCGCGACGCCGAGCCGCTCGTCGCGACGTTCTTGACGAGGTAGTTCCGCCCGTAGATTCCCCACTCCGTGAAGTAGCCGACGACGTTGCCCCGCGACCGATCGTGGTCGTCCGCCGAAGCGGCGAGGGCAGACGTGGACGCGAGGAGAGCAAGCAGTCCGAGGACGGCGACGAGGCTGCGGGGCGGCTTCATGATTCCTCCTGACGGGGAAGCAGACGGCGGAGTGGTCTATACCACTAACTGCGCGGGAGCTTCCCACGACGACACGCCCGTTGTCAAGGCGACTAGTGGTCTTGTCCAGCCGCGATCCGCGCGGCTCTCCGAGGTCTGACCTGGGCGGCCCCGGCGCTTGGCCTCTTCGTAACGATCACCCTAGAATGAGGCCCCCCGCTCGCCGCCGTGGGGGACCAACGATGAGTCGAACGCATTCTTCGGTCCTTGCAGGGTCGCGGCACTGATGACGACCGGCGTCGCTTCGTTCTTCGACGGGCTTTCGACGGAGGACGTCGAGCGCGCCCTAGGCCCGCTCGAACGACGGCGCTTTCCGGCCGGCTCGGTCGTGATCGCCGAAGGCGACCTCCATCGGGAGCTGTACGTCGTCGAGGCGGGTGCGGCCGAGGTGCTCGTCTCGGATCGGCACGGCGTGCCGCACCGCGTCGGCTGGATCAATCCGGGGGCGACGCTCGGCGAGATGTCGCTCTTCAGCGGCCAGCCCGCGGCCGGGACCGTCCGGGCGACGCAGGAGCTGGACGTCGCCGTGCTGACCGAGCGGGACCTGGAGCGCGCGGCCGCCATGTTCCCTCAGATCTACCGCAACCTGGGTGCGATCCTTTCGGAGCGCCTCGCGCGCACCAACCGGCTGTCGGTCAGCAAGGCGCCCGGCAGGCTCGTCGTGCTCGACGACGAGGCCGCACCGTCCCTGCTCGGCTACGCGCTCGCCTGCAGCGTCGCCTGGCACACGCGGCGTCCCACGCTGCTGGCAGTCGTCGGCGAGGCGCTGCCGGAGCCGCTGGCAGAGCTGGCGGCAGGGCTCCAGCTCCCTCTCCATCGCCGCGACGGGGTGCGTAGAGGAGCGGAGGTTTTGCTCGTGGATCGCTCGAACCTGGCGAGCGCGATCGAGGAGCTGTGCCACTCCTACGATCACGTCCTCGTCCAGGGACGCGGAGGTCTGGCGCACCTGGACGGCGCCCGCCTCTTCAAGATGGGGCCGGCCGAGCTCGCACGCGAAGACGTCGAGAGCCTCCGGGGCGGGCTGCTGCCTTCGACGACGCCCGCGGGGAAGACGCTGGGACTGGCGGCGCGCGACCTCGCGGGTCTGAAGGTCGGGATCGCGCTCGGGGTCGGCAGCCTCCGCGGCTACGCACACGTGGGCGTCCTCCGGTTCTTCGAGCGGATCGGGCTCATCCCGGATTGCGTGGCGGGCGCCAGCATCGGCGCAGCCGTGGCAGGCCTGTCGGCGATCGGCCAGAGCGCCGACGAGGTCGGCGAGTCGCTGGACGAGTGCGGCAAGACGCTTTTTCGCATCGGCATGCCGATCAGGGGGCTGGTCTCGAACCGCGCGCTCAAACGGTCCTTGCAGGCGCTCGGCGGCGAGATCAAGATCGAGGACCTACCGGTACCGCTGGCGATCGTTGCCGCGGACATCGGCGAGATGCGCGAGGTCGTGTTCCGACGCGGCCTGCTCTGGCGGGCCGTCCTGGCGAGCTGCGCGATTCCCGGTGTCTATCCGGCGCAGAGGATCGGGCCCTACACGCTGGTCGACGGCGGCGTCCTCAGCCCGGTACCGACCACCGCTGCCGCCGATCTCGGGGCGGGGACGGTGATCGCCATCCGGCTGGGAGAGGAGACGGTGGAGCCGGTCACCGACGCCGTCGCCGACGTTTCGGCCGGCCGCCCGCCTTCGGCCGTTTCCGTGATCCTGCGCTCGATCGAGCTGATGCAGAGCCGAATCGCCGCAGAGCCCACGTCGCCGACGATCACGGTCGCACCCGAATTCGCCGCCGTGCCGTCCGCCCGGCTCCGGCGCTTCAGCGAGGGACGAAGGTACGTCGAGATCGGCGAGGCGGCCGCAGAGGCCGCGCTGCCGCGGATCGCGGCGGCGTTTCCGTGGCTCGACGGGGGGCGGGCGCCGTGAGCGGGCGCCTCGTGTCGGAGGCGAATCGGAAGTGGTGGACGCTCGGCGCCCTCTGTTTCTCCCTGTTCATGATCATGCTCGACAACACGGTCGTGAACGTCGCGCTGCCGGCGATCCAGAAAGACCTGCGGATCGGCCTCTCGCAGCTCGAGTGGACGATCAACGCCTACACGCTGAGCTTCGCCGTGCTGCTGCTGATGGGCGGCAAGCTTGCGGACTTCGTCGGCCGCAAGCGCGTCCTGCTGATCGGCCTCGTCATCTTCACGATCGCCTCGCTCGTCTGCGGCCTCGCGACGACGGGGGGGACGCTGATCGCCGCCCGCGCCGTCCAAGGGGTAGGCGCTGCCCTGATGCAACCTTCGACGCTCTCGATCATCCCTGCGACGTTCCCGCGGCGCGAGCGCGGCACCGCGATCGGGATCTGGGCAGGCGTCTCGCTGCTCGCGCTCGCGATCGGGCCGCTCGTCGGCGGCCTGCTGATCGAGCACATCTCCTGGAACTGGATCTTCTACGTCAACGTGCCCGTCGGGGCGATCGGCTTCGTCGTCTCGACGCTCGTCATCCCGGAGTCGCGTGACACCTCTGCGGAGCAGCGGCTCGACCTTCCGGGCCTGCTCGCGTCCGGGATCGCCCTGTTCGCCTTGACGTTCGCGCTCGTCGAGGCGAACAGCTATGGCTGGGGGTCGCCCGAGATCGTGGGTTGCTTCGTCCTCTCCGCCATCGGGTTCGCAGCCTTCGTCGCGGTCGAGCGCGGCTCGCGGCTGCCGATGCTGGACCTTTCGCTGTTCCGCAACCCGACGTTCAGCGGCGCGAACATCATCGCGCTGCTTGTGTTTTTCATCCTCTTCGGGATCTTCTTCTTCATGTCGATCTTCACTCAGGGAGTGCTCCGTTACTCGGCGGTGGAGACGGGTGCGTCGTTCCTGCCGATGACGGTCGTGCTCGTGGCGGTGACGCCGTTCGCGGCCAGGGCGGCCGGCCGGTTCGGTTGCCGCTGGCTGATGGCGTCCGGGATGGCGCTCGTCGGCGTCGCACTGCTCCTCCTGTCCGGCCTCGACGCGCGCTCGGGGTTCTGGGACATGGTGCCGGGCTACGTCATCGGCGGGGTGGGCGTCGGCCTCACGATGACGCCGATGACGATCGCCATCCTGGGCTCCGTCCCCGTGGAGAAGAGCGGCGTCGCCTCCGGAGTGCTCAACAGCTTTCGGCAGGTGGGCGGCGCGCTCGGCGTTGCCGTGCTCGGTGCGATCGTGGCGGCGCAGATCCGCGGTCTCAAGCCGATCGACCCACGCTTCGGGCCCGCGTTCATCGACGGCTTCCAGCGCGCGCTCGTCGTCGCGGCGGTTGTCTCGTTCGCGGGGGCTGTCCTGGCGGCGCTCCTGGTCGGCGACTACCGCCGACTGGCCGCGCACGAAGTCGCCGAGATCGGCGTCTAGCGTTGTCGGGCGACGAGCTTCCCGGAATACTTGGAGTGTGTGAGCAGCGGCATCGGCTGGTTCGTCCGCGACTACATGTCGCGGCATCGCAATCCGTGGAGCCGCGCGCTCCACCTCATCGGCGTGCCGACGGCGCCGATCTACTCCACGTATCTGCTTCTCCGCGGCCGCTTCCGGAAGGCCGGGAAGGCGTTCGTCGTCGGGTACTCGCTGCAGTGGCTCGGCCATCGGATCGAGGGCAACGAGGTCGGTGAATGGATCCTGGTGAAGAAGCTCGCGGCGAAGTTGGGCGGGAGGCGCCCGTGAGAACCCCGGAGCGCGCCCTGGTCACTGGTGCGACGGGCTGCCTCGGCCGCCATCTCGTCGACTCGCTGGTCGAGCGCGGGACGTCCGTGCGCGCGCTCGCGCGGGAGTCGAGCCGGACCGACCATCTCGAGGACCTGGGCGTCGAGATCCAGCGGGGCAGCCTCGTCGACGAGGGGGACCTCGAGCGCGCGGTCGCCGGCGTCGACACCGTCTTCCATCTCGGCGGACTCGTCCGCGACGACCCGAACGACACGAGCGACGAGCTCTGGCAGCAGCTCCACAGTGTCAACGTGGAGGGAAGCGAGCGCCTCGCGCGCCTCGCTGCGGCCGCCGGTGCGACGAGGTTCGTGTTCGCCAGCTCCCTCCGGGTCTTCGGCTTCGGGAACCAGATCCTGTGGCCCGAGGACGGAGCCCGCACGAACGGGGATCTGTACGCGCGGAGCAAGGGGCTCGCGGAGGAGGCGCTGCTTGCCGTCGGCCGCGACACCGGGCTCGAGGTCGTCTGCATCCGGCCTCGCTTCATCTACGGGAACCACGACCGCTACGTGCTGCCGCGGCTCGTCGAGAGCGTCCAGCGGGGCGTCGTGCCCGTCGCCAGCAACGAGACGATCTGCGACATCGTCTACGTCGGCGACTGCGTGCAGGCGCTGCTGCTCGCAGCGGAACGCCCGGTCGGCGGCCGCTCGTACAACATCACGAGCGGGGAGTGCCTCAGCTTCCGGGAGATTCTGAGCGAGGTCGGGCGCGCGCTCGGGACGACGCCGCGGTTCCTCCCTATGCCCCCGTCCGTCGTCGTCGGCGCCGCGACGGGCGCCGAGCTGGTGGCCCGCGCGCTGGGTCGGAATCCCGGGTTCTCGCGCGCCCGCGTGCGCTGGCTGATGAACGACCATCATTTCTCGATCGCGAAGGCACGCGACGAGCTCGGCTACGAGCCGCGCTACCGGCTGCGCGACGGCCTGGCCGAGGTCGATCTCCGCCAGTTCGACGCGAAGGGGAGGGTCTGATGGCAGCGCTCACACCAGTCCTCAAGCTCTATCTGCGCCGTCGCCGGTCGCAGGGCGAGGGCCTGCTCGGGCGGCTGACCTCTGCGCCCGAGCGCCATCAGCAGGAGACGCTCGTCCGCATCCTCCGCGCGAACGCTGGGACGACCTACGGCCGTGAGCACGGCTTCGACCGGATCGGCTCCATCCGCGACTTCCAGGACGCCGTCCCGATCAACAGCTACGAGGAGCTACGGCCGTACGTCGAGCGGGTCGTCGACGGAAGCGACCCGCACGCGTTGACGGCGGACCGCGTCGAGATGTTCACGAACACCTCCGGGACGACGAGCAAGCCGAAGCTGATCCCGGTCACGGCCGGCGGCCGGCACGCCGAGCGGCGCGTCAAGGAGACCTGGATGGCGTACCTCGCGGCCGACTATCCGTCCCTCCTCAGCGGCCGGGCCTTCTACCTCTTCAACAACGCGGAGGAGTACAAGACGGCGTCGGGCCTATGGGTCGGCAGCAACGCCGGGCTCATGTACAAGAACACGAACGCGGTTCTGCGGTCGCTGCAGTCGGTCCCCTACGAGGTGTGCCTGATCGAGGACTACGAGAGCCGCTACTACGTGATCCTGCGGCACCTGCTCGCAACACAGATCAGCATGATGGCCTGCATCAACCCGTCGAGCACGCTGCTGCTCGCCGAGCTTGCGAACAGGCACGCCGAGCCGCTGATCCGGGACATCTACGACGGCGGGCTCCGCGACGGCCTCGAGCTCTCCGCCGAGGAGTACTCCTTCTTCCGTGGACCGTTGAAGCCCAACCGGGAGCGTGGCCGCGAGCTCGCGCGGCTGCTGGCGGACGAGGGGCGGCTACGGCCCGAACGGTACTGGCCGCGCCTGAAGGTGCTGAACTCGTGGAAGGGGCCGGGCGTCAACGCCTTCATCGAGAAGTGCAAGGAGTGGTACGGCGACCTCCCGACCCGCGACGTCGGCTACGGCTCGTCCGAGTTCCGGACGGGGCTCGTCGTGTCGGATGACGGGTCGCAGAACATCCCGCTGCCCGACAACTACCTCTACGAGTTCATCCCGGCCGACGAGCGGGAGCCCTACCAGGACGGCACCAAGCGGCTGCTCCTGCTCCACGAGCTGGAGGAGGGACGCCAGTACCTGATCGTCCAGACGGGCATCCACGGGCTCTACCGCTACGACATCGACGACATCGTCGAGGTGAACGGCTTCCACGGTCGGACGCCGACGATCCACTTCGTGCAGAAGGCGAAGACGGTCACGTCGATCACGGGCGAGAAGGTCTACGAGACGCAGGTGATCGAGGCGATGGAGCGGGTCGCGGCCAGGCGGCCGGCGCTCAAGCCCTCGTTCTTCATCTGCTACGCGGACGTCGACGCTTCGAACTACAAGCTCTGCGTCGAGTACGACGAGCCGCCGCCGCCAGGACTGCTCGACGAGCTGCCGAAGCTGTTCGACGAGGCGCTCGGCGAGGTCAACATCGAATGGCCGTACAAGCGGGCCTCGATGCGGCTGCACGAGCCGGAGGTCTTCCGGCTGCCGGCGGGGTCCTCGATCCGGCTCGTCCAGCACATCGGCAAGAACTCGATCATGGACAACCAGGCGAAGATCCCGCGCCTTTCGCGCGACGTGGACGCGCACTTCGAGGTCTTCGGCCTCGATCGGGAGCCCGCGCATGCAAGGTGACGTCGTTTTTCGGACCATCTTCCGGCTGAAGCTGCGCGCCGCGCAACGCATGCTCCGGTCGGCGTGCGAGCCCGCAAGGGCCCAGCAAGCCTGCTTGCGGGAGCTGCTCGTGTACAACGCGGAGACGACGTACGGGAAGCGGCACGGGTTCGCCGGGATCGACTCCATTCCCGCGTTCCAGGAGTCGGTGCCGCTCATGCTCTACGAGGACATCCGCGTGACCGTGGACACGATCGCGAACGGAAGCGATCCTCATGCGCTCACCCGCGACGACGTGATCGCCTTCAGCACGTCCTCCGGCACGACGAACAGACCGAAGCTGATCCCGATCACCAAGAGCGCGATCCAGCGCGAGAGCCGCGTCAAGGAGGGCTACGCGGCGTTCCTCGTCCACGACCACCCGGAGATCCTGCGCGGCAAGTGGTTCGTCCTCTTCAACCGCACCGACGTCGGGCACACGCCGACGGGCCTCGAGTACGGCAGCAACGCGGGCTACATGTACGTGACGACGCCCGGGATCTTCAAGCGGCGCTTCTTCCCGGTGCCGTACGAGGTCTGCCTGATCGACGACTACGCGAGCCGCTACTACACGATCCTCCGCTTCCTGCTCGAGTGCGACATCACCTATCTGATCTGCATCAACCCGTTCAGCGCGCTGCTGCTCGCCCGGCTGGTGGATACCTGGAAGGACGACCTGCTGCGCGACCTGCGCGGGGGAGGGCTGAAGCAGGAGCTCGCGCTGAGCGACGGCCAGCGCGCGTTCTTCACGGAGCGGCTCTCCGCCGACCGGGAGCGGGCCGCCAGGCTAACTGCGGCGGCCGACCGGCGCGGCCGGCTGGAGCCGCGCGACTACTGGCCGAACCTGAGCATCGTCTCGTCCTGGCGCACAGGTCACTCGACCTTCTTCGCCGAGCGGATCCCGGAGTGGTATCCGCACGCGACCGTCCGCGAGGTCGGCTACGGCTCCTCCGAGTTCCGCACCGGCCTCGTCGTCTCGGACGACGGCTCGCACAATATCCCGGTGCCGGACAACTACTTCTACGAGTTCATCCCGCTCGGGGATGAGGAGCCGTACCGCGCGGGGCGGAAGCCGCCGCTGCTCCTGCACGAGCTCGAGCACGGTGCCAAGTACCACCTGATCCAGACCGGGATCCACGGCTTCTACCGCTATGAGGTGCAGGACATCGTCGCGGTCAACGGCCGCTACGAGCAGACGCCGACGATCGAGTTCGTCCAGAAGTCGGGGAGCTTGACGTCGGTTGCGGGCGAGCGGCTGTACGAGTTCCAGGTCGGTGATGCGATCCGCCGCCTCGCCGAGCAGGAGCCCGTGTTCTTCGTCGCCTACGCCGACTCGGAGGATCGGCTTTATCGCATTGCCGCCGAGTTCCGCGAGCAGCCGGACGAGCAGCGATTTGTCGAGCTGCTCGACGCCGCTCTTCGGGACGAGTGCCCCGGCTACGCCCGCGCCCGCGCCGACGGCGAGCTCGACCCGCCGCGGCTGCACGTGCTCGACCCGGGCCAGGGCGACGCGTACGTCCAGTGGATCAGCGAGGGGGCCCTCTACGACATGCAGGCGAAGATCCACCGCCTGAAGCCGGACTACCACGATGACTTTGCCTATCTCGGAATCAGTCGCCAGCCGGTTTAGCCTCGGCGAGCGCGCGGAGCCGTTCCGGCTGCGCGCCGCGCCGCCGCACGTGCACGGGTACGCATGGCGGCGGGTGAAGCCGACCGCCTGCCTCGTCCTCATCCACGGCTTCCAGAGCCACGCGCAATGGTTCGCCGAGGCCGGTGACCTGCTGTGCGACCGGGGCTTCTCGGTCTACGCGCTCGATCGCCGGGGCTCCGGCTCGTCTCCCGGCGAGCGCGGCCATGTCGACCGCTACCGCGCCTGGCTGGAGGAGGTGGTCGAGGTCGTCGCGCGCGCCCGCGAGGAGGCGCCGGCGGCTCCCGTCCATCTGATCGGCCACTGCTTCGGCGCGAATCTCGCGATGGGAGCGGTGCTCACAGAGCCGATCGAGGTGGCGTCGATCGTGATGCTGACGCCGGGCCTCTACGTGCAACCGGACTACACGCTGAGGCAGAAGGCCCAGATCGCCTTCCGCGTCCTCACGCGGTCGCACGCTCTCTTCCGCGCTCCGCAGGAAGCGGCGATGTTCTCGCGCGATCCGGACCTGATCGCCTGGATCAGGGGCGACACGCTCGGCGCCCAACGGGTCACGGGCCCGTGCCTGCTCCAGACCGGCAGGCTGCTGCGCTTTGTCCGGCGCGGCGCCCGGCAGCTTTCGGTGCCCGTGCTCGTCCTCGAGGCCGAGCACGACCGCATCTCCGACAACGAGCGGAACCGTGCGGCGCTCACGGCCGCGCTCGGCGAGCGGTGCCGCTGGATCACGTTCGACGCCGAGCACTTCCTGCTCGCCGAGCCCTGCCGCGACAACGTGATCGCGGCGATCGCCGATTGGGTCGAGGAAGGGAACGAGGCATGAGAACCCTGGTCACGGGCGCGACCGGCTTCGTGGGACGCAGGATCGCGGAGGCACTCGTCGAGCGCGGCGACGAGGTCCGCGCGCTCGTCCGCGACCCCGCTCGCGCCGGAGACCTAGGCGTTCTGGGCGTCGAGCTCGTCCAGGGCGACATGGCGGACGAGGCGTCGCTGAGGCGGGCGGTCGAGGGGATCGACCGTGCCTTCCACTCGGCGGCGCTGGTCGGGGACTGGCTCGACCGAAAGGCAGCCGAGCAGGTCAACGTCGAAGGCACGCGCGCTCTGATGGACGCGGCCGCCGCCGCCGGCGTGACGCGAGTCGTGCACGTCAGCTCCATGTCGGTGCTAGGGACGAAGCACCACCACGGAACCGACGAGACGGCGCCGTACATGCGCGGCGACCCCTACACCGACACGAAGATCGACAGCGAGAAGGCCGCGCTCGGTGCGAACGAGGCCGGCAAGCTCGAGGTCGCGGTGATCCGGCCGGGCTTCGTGTACGGCCCGGGCGATCGCCAGATCCTGGTCCCGGTGATCGAGCGGCTGATCGCCGGCAATTTCGCGTTCGTCGGCGACGGCAGCAAGCAGATGAACACGGTCTACATCGACGACGTCGCGCAGGCCGCGCTGCTCGCCGACGAGACTCCGGCGGCCGCCGGCGAGGCGTACAACATCACCGACGGCCAGAACACGACCATCCGCGACTTCGCGAACTTCATCGCCGACGACATCGGCGTACCGCGCCCGACACGGCAGGTCCCGGTGGGCGTTGCCAAGACCGCGTCGCTCGTGCTGGAGACGCTCTGGCGGGCTCTGAAGGCGAAGAACCCGCCGGTCCTGAACCGAAGCCGGCTCCGCTTCCTCTACTACAACCAGCGCTACTCGATCGAAAAGGCGCGGCGCGAGCTGGGGTATGACCCAAAGACAACCTATCGCGAGGGGCTGCCGGCCGCGCTGGCGTGGTTTCGCGAGATCGGTGTCGTGCCGGCTGCGACCGCGGTCCCGGTGGCCGCCCGTGGCTGAGCGGACACTAGCCGTCCTCCACTCGGAAGCCTCGGCCGCCGCCCCGGGCCAGCACGCGCGCGAACAGCCCCGGCCACACGGCCTGCGCCACGGCGACCGGGCGGAACCACCACGGTATGAACGCCTCGCGGCGGTTGCGCTCGAGCATCCGCACGACGAGCCGCGCGACGGCCTCCGGCTCGACGATCGCGCGGTGGAGTGGCCCCGGCCGGAGCGTGGTGCGCTGCGGGAATCCCTCGGTCTCGACCCAACCCGCGTTGACGGTGTGGACCCGAATGCCGCGGGACGGGAGCTGCGCCGCGAGCGCTCGCGAGAACGCGAGCTGTGCGTGCTTCGACGCCGCGTATGGGCCGACCGGCGGGAACGCGACCGCCCCCTCCACCGAGACGTTGTTGACGACTGCCGAAGGGGCGCCGGCCTCGAGTGCCGGGAGGAAGGCGCGCAGGCACCAGACGCTGCCGAGGTAGTTCGTCCGGAGCACGTCCTCGATCTGCTCCGGCGCCATCTCGAGGAAGCCACTGCGGCCCGGGATCCCCGCGTTGTTGACGAGCAGGCCGATCGCCGGGTGCCGTTCGCGCAGCTCCTCGGCGGTGCGTTCCACGGCCTCCCGATCGCGGACGTCGCAGACGGCGTACTCCCCGCCGATCTCCGCGGCGACCTTGTGCAGACGCTCGTCGCCGCGTGCCAGCAGAATGCAATGCCAGCCGTCGCGCGCCAGCGCCCGCGCGATCTCGGCCCCGATCCCGCTCGAGCCCCCAGTGACGACGGCAACACGTCCCATGCCCCGGCCCCAGTCTCCCATGCTCGCTGACCGGATCCTGACCGAAGCGATCGAGCGGCTCCGCGCGTACCCGCTGCTCGAGGCGCTGTTCACGCGCCGCAGCCGCCGGATCTCGCGGGGCGCGTCCTTCCGCTCGGGCGTCCTCACGTTCAGCTCGACGCACGACCCCCAGCCGGTGTCGCCGCTCGAGGAGGCCGTCCTGATCGCGGCGACCTCGCGCACGGGCGTCACCTTCGCGGACAGCCCGTTCCTCGACGAGGAGGGCGGGCCGCTGCTGCCGACGCCGCTGATGTCTGCGTCCGGCGGCGCGTCGGCGAGTCCGGACCAGGCGTTCCCGACCAGGTTCTTCATGTGGAACGACAGCGGCACCTACTTCATCAGGCATCCGGAAGAGTCGGCGCCACCGGTCAACGCGTTCGAGCTCGCAGCCGAGGAGCTGCTCGCGTACGTCGAAGGGCTGAAGGTGAAGGTCTCCGATCGACGGCCTGATTTCCCGCGCCGTTTTCCCGCCTACCTCGGCCGCAACCGGTACTCGTCCAACGTGCCAGGCAGCACCGTCTTCGTCCCGCTGGTGGAAGCGACGGAGCAGTACATCAACGGTCTGCTGCTCGTCCTGTCCCACCCGGACGGGCAGCGCCCGGCCGTGCTCGACGACTTCAACTTCTATCGGCCTGCCGGCTGCCGTCGATGGATTCGCTCCGGCTTCCTGAACCGCGAGCTCAAGATGCCGCTCGGCCTCTACGCGAAGGGCCGCGTCGACTACGAGGCTCTCCTCCTGACGCAGAACCTCGCGCTCGTCGCGGCGGCAATCGGGCTTGGCGGGTGGCTCCACTCGACGTTCCCGCCGATCATGCTCCTCGGCGGGACCGAGTATGGCGAGGGGCTGGGCTTCCGGTTCGAGCCGACGGCGGTGGTGGGGCCGAAGCGCGTCATCCGGCGCGCGGTGAGGCTCCGGCGGATGCTGCGGCCGTTTCCGGCTGGCATGCCGAACCCGGTCGGTCTCGACGGCGTCCTCGAGGCCCACTGCCCGCCCTACTACGCGAACATGGACGCAGCGATCGACGCCGTCCTAGCGAAGAAGGTCGGTCCCTCCGGCCTGTACGAAGACCCGCAGTTCTTCGCGCGCACGCTGAGGCCGGAGCTGGTACGGGACTTCCTGGAGCAGACTCCGCGCTACGACGAGGAATCGGTGGCGTGCCTCCGCGCGATCTGCAACTACATCTACGACCGGTACGGTCGTTTCCCCGCGCACTGCAACGCGATCGAGGCGCCCGGGATCTGCTTCCAGGTCCACCACATCGACTCTGACTACTACGAGCGCTTCTTCCAGCCGCGTTACTCGCGCGCGGAGCGCGACCACCAGCGGATCTGGCACGGGGAGGACTGACGCGATGCGGACGGTGACGGCGATCGAGGTGCTGACGGCCAACCTGCCGTTCCGATTCTCCTTCGGGCACGCACTGGCCGAGCGGAGCGAGACGACGAACGTCTACGTCCGGCTGACGCTCGATGACGGCTCCGTCGGCTTCGGCGAGGGCGTCCCCCGCGAGTACGTCACCGGCGAGACGCTGGAGGCGGCGACGTCCGCGCTGACGGGCCGGTACGGGCCCGCGCTCGTCGGCGGGGAGGTCGCCTCGCTGGAGGACGTGTCGCGCGCAATTGACGAGGCGACCGCCGACGAGAAAGAGCTCGCGCCCTCGGCTCGCTGCGCCCTGGAGCTGGCGCTGCTCGACGCGGCCGGGCACGCGTTCGGCCGGCCGGCGGCGGACGCGCTCGAGCCCGAGCGGGCGAGCGTCGTCCACTACGACGCCGTGATCCCGTTCACGAGCCCGAAGAAGCTCGTGGCGGTCGCGCTCGCCGTGCGCGCCCTCGGCATGCGCCAGGTCAAGGTGAAGGTCGGAGACGACGCCGAGCACGACGACCGGACGCTGCGGCTGCTGCGCGGGCTGCTCGGGCGCCGCGTCGACCTCCGCGTCGACGCGAACTGCGCGTGGACGGACGCCGAGCAGGCAATCCGCGCAATCGAGCGGCTGCGCCGCCACCGGATCAGCGCGGTCGAGCAGCCTCTGCCCGGACAGGACTTCGAGGGCATGTGCCGCGTGACCGCCGAGACGCCGGAGCTGATCATCGCGGACGAGTCGCTGCGGACGCCCGACGAGGCCCGGGCACTCGCCTCCGAGCGCGGCTGCGACGCGTTCAACATCCGCGTCTCCAAGTGCGGCGGGCTCCTCCGGTCGATGGAGATCGCGCGCATCGCCCGCGAGCACGGGCTCGTCAACGTCGTCGGCGCGCAGGTCGGCGAGAGCGGGATCCTCTCGGCCGCGGGCCGCCACCTCGCGGCCGCGATCCGGGATCCACGCTACGTCGAAGGCTCCGCCGGACGACTGCTGCTGAAGGAGGACCTGACGGAGGAGAACGTCCTGCCGGGCCGGCGCGGGCGCGCGACGCCGTTCGCGGGACCGGGCCTGGGCGTCCATGTCCGCGAGGACCTGCTCCGCGCGCGGGGCCGAGTCGAAGCCGTGCTCGAGGCGTCGCCGGTGAGGGCCGCGTAGGCATGGCGGCGGCGAGCGCGGTCCAACGGCTTTTGCGGACGTGGCTGAAGTTCAGCGCGGCCGACAAGTTCGACGACGCGACGTGGCAGCCCGAAGCGGCGCAGGAGGAGAAGCTGCTCGAGATCGTGCGCCGGAACGAGCAGACCACCTTCGGCTCCGAGCACGGCTTCGACAAGGTGCGGTCGATCGCCGACTTCCGGGCCGCCGTGCCGCCGGGGAGCTACGAGACGCTCGAGCCGTACATCGAACGCATGGTGCGCGGCGAGCGCGGGGTGCTGACCGCCGACGACCCGCTCATGTTCGCGACGACGAGCGGCACGACTGGGCGGGCGAAGTTCATCCCGGTGACGCCGAGCTACCTGCACGAGTACAGCCACGGCGTCCACGTGCACACCTACCGGATGTTCACCGACTACACGGACATCCTCGAGGGCAAGCTGCTCGTCTCCTCCTCCAGCGACGTCGAGGGCCAGACGGAGGGAGGCGTTCCATACGGCGCCATCTCCGGCTACCTCACCCGCACTCAGCCGAGTGCGATCAAGCGGTTCTACGCCCTCCCGTACGAGCTCACGAAGGTGAAGGACGTCGAGTCGAAGTACTACCTCACCTTGCGGTTCGCGCTCCCGGAGGACATCCGCACCGTCGTGACCCCGAACCCCTCGAGCCTGCTCCTGCTGTCGGAGAAGATGACCGTCTTCGCCGAGGAGCTGATCCACGACATCCGCAACGGGACGACGATGGACCGCTTCCTCCCGGCAGGCGTGCCCGCGCGGCCCTTCACGTCGTTCCGGGCGGATCCGGTCCGGGCAGACGAGCTCGAGCGGATCCTGCGCAGCCAGGGGCGGCTGTGGCCCGTCGACGTCTGGCCCAACCTCCGCATCCTCTCCTGCTGGAAAGGCGGCACGATGCCGCTGTATCTCCGGAAGCTCTCCGGCCCGTATGGCGACGTGCCGATCCGCGACCTCGGCTACATGGCGAGCGAGGGCCGAGGCGGAACACCGCTCGTCAACTCGGGTGCGGCCGGCGTCCTCAACATCAGCAGCCACTTCTTCGAGTTCGTCCCGGAGGAGGAGCGCGACGACCCGAGTGCGACCTTTCTCACCGCCGACCAGCTCGAGTCGAACCGCGAGTACTTCGTCTACTTCACGACCTCCTCCGGCCTCTACCGCTACGACATCAACGACGTCGTCCGGGTCGTCGACTTCTACCGGAACACGCCCGTGATCCAGTTCGTGCGCAAGGGCCAGGGCATGACCTCGATCACGGGCGAGAAGCTGACCGAGTCGCAGGTGACCGGCGCGCTCGTCGACGTCGTCGACGCGCGCGGGTTCGACATCCGCCACTTCACGGCCTGTGTCGAATGGGGCGAGCCGCCCCGCTACGCGCTCTACGCGGAGGTCGGCGACTCGATGACGCGCGACGTGTGTGCGGAGTTCGTGCGCGCTTTCGATGCGGCCCTGTGCGGCAAGAACGTCGAGTACGAGGCGAAACGCGAGTCGCAGCGGCTCGGCGCGCCCGTCCTCAAGCGCGTCGCCGGCGGAACCTACGAAGGACTGCGGCAGAAGCGGGTCGCCGAGGGCGCACCGGAGGCACAGGTGAAGATCCCGCAGCTGAGCACGAACATGGGCTTCGGCGAAGGGCTCGAGGTCCTGGAGGAGGTCGATGTCGGCGTTCCCGTTGGCAGCTGACCGCATCGCCGAGATCGAGCGCATGTTCGCGCAGGTGCCGCTGCTCTCGCGGCTGAACGCGAGACAGCGCGGCCAGCTAGCCCGTCGCGCAACGACGCGCTCCTACAGGCCGGAGTCGGTGATCGTCCGGCAGGGCGACACGAGCATGGCCTTCTACGTGGTTCTCTCCGGCCGTGTCCGGATCGACCGCGAGGCGGAGGGCGGGAGCCCGTACCAGGTGTGGGAGGCGGGGCCGGCCGGCTTCTTCGGCGAGATGGGGCTGATCGACGACGAGGCCCGCGCGGCGACCGTGGTCGCGGTCGAGCCGACGGAATGCGCGCTGCTCGCGCGTTGGGACTTCCAGAAGGAGCTCCGCGACGACCCCGACATCGCGCTCGCCCTGCTGCCGGTGCTCAACGAGCGGATCAGGAATCTGAACGAGCAGGTGGCCCAGCTCGCCGGCCGCGTACGGGAGCCCGAGGCCGAGGGATTCCGCTAGCGGAAGAGCTGGTACGGCACGCTCGAGAGGATGACGCGCGGCTCGAAGAGCAGCAGTCGCTTCACGTAGAGCGCCCGCTGGTTGTGCAGGAGCCTGCGCCAACCGCGGACGACCAGCTCCGGCATGACGATCGAGACCGCCAGCGCGGGGTCGGAGGTCAGCCCGCGGATGTACGCGAGCAGCGGCTCTCCGAGGTCGCGATAGGGCGCCTCGTGGATCTCGAGCGGTGTCTGGATCTCGAAGCGCGACCACGCCTGTCTGACTGCGTGCGCCTCGTCGGCGTCGAAGGCGAAGCACACGGCGCGCGTATCGCTGATCCCGAGGGTGCTCGCGTAGTTGAGCGCCCGCAACGACGCGGCGTGCACACCGGAGACGAGCACGCGCGCGACGGCCCGTTCCGGCCGCTGCTCCTCGCCGACCACGGCAGGGACGTCGGCGATGACGACGCCGGGCTCTGTCAGCAGGCGCAGCTTGAGCAGGAGGGTCGTCCGCCGCCGAAGCTGCTCGACCAGCGACTTCCTCCGGAAGTACTCAGGAACGACCACCGTGACGAAATCCGCTTCCCCGCGGGGCAGCGTCCAGACGTACTCGAGCGCGGTGTCGATTCGCCCCTCCTCCGGCTCGAGCACCTCGAGCCAGGGCCTCCCGCCGACGCGGTCGAACCACCGCGGACGGATTCCCGGATCGGTCGTCGGGCCCGGCACGTGAATCGGGCGGAACCCGTCGCCCGAGATCAGGCGCGCGTACCAGACTGCCTCGTCGGTGGCCGGGTCGAGGCTCTCGGCAAAGACGACGACGGTGTTCGTCGGATGCTTGGCCGCGGTGACGGCCGAGGCGCCGGCGGCGAGTCGCCGGGCCGTCTTCCGGTAGTGCCGCCGAACGCCGTAGAACAGGAGGACGAGGAGCGGGATCGCGACGATCACGAGCCACGCGCCCTGGGCGAACTTCGTCACGATCACGATCACCGCGACGAGGCCCGTTGTCGCGGCTCCGACCCCGTTCAGCACCATGCTCCGCTTCCAGCCGGGGTCGCGCGTGCGGCGCCAGTAGCGCACCATCCCCGCCTGCGAGAGCGTGAACGCGGTGAAGACGCCGATCACGTACAGGTGGATCAGCGAGTCGACGCTCGCCGCGTAGATCCAGAGCAGCACCGCCGCCGCTCCTGCCAGCACGATGATCCCGTTCGAGAAGACGAGCCGGTCGCCGAGGTTCGTGAACTGGCGTGGGATGAAGCCGTCGCGTGCGAGCAGGGCGGCGAGGCGCGGGAAGCCCTGGTACGACGTGTTCGCCGCGAGGACGAGCACGGCGAACGTGAACGCCTGCACGACGTAGTACATCCAGCCCGCCGACGAGCCGTCGGGGAAGGAGCCGCGCGCCATCTGCGAGAGCACGGACGCGGTCTCGCTTGGCCGCGCGTCCATCTTGACGGTGAGATACGAGACGCCCAGGAACAGCGTGATCGCGATCGTCCCCATGATCGTGAGCGTGCGGGCGGCGTTCTTCGACTGCGGATGGCGGAAGGCGTTGACGCCGTTCGCGATCGCCTCGACGCCCGTCAGCGCGCTCGACCCGGAGGCGAAGGCGCGCAGGATGACGAAGACCCCGATCGTGCCGGTGCCGACCGCGACGGGGTGCGGAACGACAGCGTGCGGCGTGGTGCCAAAGAGCACCTTCCAGAGCCCGACGCCGATTGCGGCGTAGAGCGAGACGATGAACCCGTACGTCGGGAGCGCGAACAGCAAGCCCGCCTCTCGGACGCCGCGGAGGTTCGCGAGCGTGATCAGGAGCACGAACGCGAGCGAGATGCCGAGCTTATGGTCGGCAAGGGACGAGGAAACGGACGTGATCGCGAAGACGCCGGCCGCGATCGAGACGGCAACGGTGAGGACGTAGTCCACGAGCAAGGCCGCGCCCGCCACGAGCGACGGCAGCGTGCCGAGGTTGTTCTTGGCGACGACGTACGCTCCGCCGCTCGTCTCGTAGGCGCGAACCGTCTGCCGGTACGAGAGCACGACGATGCCGAGGAAGACGGCGATCCCGCCCGCGATCGGCAGGACGAGACCGCGGCTCGCGAGCGACGCCGCGATCAGCACGAACAGCGCCGCCTCCGTCGCATAGGCGACCGAGGAGAGCGGGTCGGATGCGAAGATCGGGAGCGCGATCCACTTCGGGAGGAGCGTCTCCTCCATTTCGCCGCTCGCCATCGGGCGGCCGAGGAGCAGGCGCTTGACGCCGGTGTCCGGCGGCGCCAGCTGCGGTGCGGAGCTCACTCCGTCGGGCGGCCGTTGGAGCCGACGAACTCGCCGGTGGCGATCATCACGCGGCAGGGCGCGTGGCGCAGGATCCGGTCGACCTCCTCCGGGAAAGCTCCGGTGAAGCCCTGACGCGACCGGATCGGCGCGCCCACGACGATCAAGCTCGCCTGCTCGGTCCGGGCCTCCTCGGCGATGTCGAGCCCGAAGTTGCGCGTTCGGATCATCCGTGTCTTCGGCGAGATGCCGTAGGACTCGGCGTACGCGCGGACGCGGCCGAGCCAGTCCTTCAGGCTGCGCTCCTCGTCGTCGAAGTGCGCGTCGAGCGGAAGCTCAGGCTCGACGGCGAGCGGCGCCAGGAGGACGACTCGTGCGTTGCGGTCGGCCGCGAGCCTGCACGCCAGGACGACCGCGTGCTCGGACTCCTCGTGTCCGAGCAGCGGGACCAGGATCGTGCGGTGCGGGGCGAACGCGCGTCGCGCGAGGTGCTGGGCGCGGCGCCGCCCGTGAGCCAGCCGGCGGGCAACCACCATGCCTCGACGGTATGTGCGCCGCGCTCAAGGCCGCCTCAAGGTTCACCCGAAGCGGCTCAAGAATGTCTCAGGACGGCGCGCGCAGCCGGTAGCCGGCGCCCGGCTCGGTGAGGATGTACCGCGGGCGCGCCGGGTCGGTCTCGATCTTCCGCCGGAGCTGGGAGACGTAGACGTGGATGTAGTGCGACTCCACCTCGTAGGCGTGGCCCCAGACCTCGCGCAGGATCGCGCGGTGGGTGAGGAGCTTCCCCTCGTTCTGGGCGAAGAAGCGCAGAAGCTCGAACTCGTTCGGCGTCAGCGCCACCTCGCGGCCGCCGACGGTCACGCGTCGCTTCTCGAGGTCGACGACGAGGTCGCCGACCTCGAGCACCGGCTCGGTCGACGGCGCCGCCCGCCGCAGCGCCGCGCGGAGCCGCGCGAGCAGCTCGTCCATCCCGAACGGCTTCGTGACGTAGTCGTCCGCGCCGGCGTCGAGCGCGGCGACCTTCTCGTGCTCGTCCCCGACGGCCGAGAGCACGAGGATCGGCGCCGAGCTCCAGCGCCGTAGCTCGCGGCAGACGTCGGTCCCGCGTCCGTCGGGCAGGACGAGGTCGAGAATTACGGCCTCCGGATGGCCGATCGCGGCGGCCGAGAGCGCCTCCTCCGCGGTAGCCGCTGTCGTGACCTCGTAGCCGGCCCCGCGCAGGTTCGTCTGGAGCGCGCGCAGGATCTGCGGCTCGTCGTCGACTACGAGGACGTGCGCCTCCATCAGCGTCGCAGCGGCGCCGGGACGTCGGCCGCCGGCACGGCGAGCGTGAAGACCGCGCCGCCGTCAGGCGCAGGCTCGGCCCAGATCCGCCCGCCGTTCGCCTGGGCGAAGCCGCTGGCGATCGCGAGGCCGAGGCCGCTGCCGGCCGCGGAGCCGTCGGCCTGCTCGAACGGCTCGAAGATCCGCTCGAGATCCTCGGGCGGGATCCCCGGGCCGTGGTCGCGCACCTCGATGAGCAGCTCGTCGCGCTCGCCGCGCACCTGGATCGCGACCGGTGCTTCCTGCGAGGCGAACTTGAGAGCGTTCTCGAGCAGGTTGACGAGCACGCGTTCGATCTGCGCGCCGTCGACGAGTGCCGCGACCGGCTCGTCCGGGAGCTCGACCGCGACTCGATCTGCCGCGGGTCCGAGCGTCTCGAGCGCGCGACCGACGAGGTCGTCTCCGGTCCAGAGCTCGGGTCGCGGCCGCGCCGCGCCGGCCTCGAGGCGCGAGAGGTCGATCAGGTTCGTCACGAGCCGTTCCAGTCGTGCGGCCTCGCCGGTGATCGTCTGCAGGAGCCCGGCGCGGTCGTGCTCGTCGAGCCGGAGGTCGTTCCGGTCGAGACCCTCGCCCGCAGCCCGGATCGCGGTCAAGGGCGACCGGAGATCGTGGCTGACGGCCCGCAGCACGGCGGTCTTGACCGCGTCGCTGCGCCGCAGAGTCTCGGCCTCGAGCGCAGCGAGCGACAACCGCTCGCGGTCGAGCGCGACGGCCAGCAGCGAGGCCAGTGCGGGGAGGACGCGCTCGGCGATCGCGGGACGCGGCGACTGTCCCGCCGCGAAGAAGAGCCGGCCGACGTAGCGGTCGCCCACCTGCAGGTCGGCGGAGGCTTCCCCGGGCTCGGATCGGCGGACGGAACCGAGCTCGATCCGCGGGGCTCGGACCCCGAGCACCGCCGCAGCCGCGGCGGCGACGTCCTTCAGCCGGTTCTGGACGTGCTCCGCCTCGAGCAAGATCCCCGAGACGTCCGCGAGGAACGTCGCCTCGCGCTCCCGCTGCTGGGCCTCCGCCGCTCGCCGTCGCGAACGAGCCGCGAGCTCGCTGACGACGACGGCCGTGACGAGATAGACGCCCAGCGCGAACCAGTTCTCCGAGTCGCGCAGCGCGAGCGTGTGCACAGGCGGCAGGAAGAAGAAGTTGAAGGCGAGCATGCTTGCAATTGAGACCGCGACCGCGAAGACGAGCCCGAAGAAGACAGCCACGGCCAGCACCGCCGGGAGGTAGAGCACGCCGAGGCTGAGCACCGGAACGTAATCGCGCACCGCAAAGATGGATCCGGTCACGATCGCGACCGCGGCGACGCTGAAGCAGAGTCCGTAGATCGAGCGCGCCGAGAGAGCCATTGCCCTACTCAGAGCATAGGTCTGGACCTCGGCGGGAGTGTCATACTCCTCGGCCCGAAGGAGGTCGCGATGAGCTGTCCCGCCTACGCTCAGGGGCCGTCGGACATCCCCCTGCGCGGGGAGACGATCGGCGGGATGTGGGACGACGTGGTCGCCGAAAACGGCGCCCGACCGGCGCTGGTGGCGCGTCACCAGGGGATCCGCTGGACGTACGCCGAGCTCCACGGCCACGTCGAACGGTGCGCTCGGGCCCTGCTCGCCGCAGGAGTGACGAAGGGCGACCGCGTCGGCATCTGGTCGCCGAACAATGCGGAGTGGGTGATCGTGCAGTTCGCGACCGCGAAGATCGGTGCCGTCCTCGTCAACATCAACCCGTCCTACCGGTCGCACGAGCTGGAGTACGCGCTTCGTCAATCCGGCTGCTCGCTCCTGATCCTCGCGGCTGGCTTCAAGGACGCCGATTACTGTGAGTTGCTCGCGAGTGTCGAGACGCCCGACCTGAGGCGCTCGGTAGTCCTCGGCGAGGAGTGGGACGAGCTGCTCGCCGCCGCCGATCGGGTCGAGGCCGATGAGCTCCGCGCCCGCGAGGCCGAGCTCGACTTCGACGAGCCGATCAACATCCAGTACACGTCCGGGACGACCGGGTTCCCGAAGGGCGCGACGCTCTCCCACCACAACATCCTCAACAACGGCTTCTTCATCGGCGAGATCCTCGGCTACACGCCCGAGGACCGCGTCTGCATCCCGGTGCCGTTCTACCACTGCTTCGGGATGGTGCTCGGCAACCTGGCCGTGGTTACGCACGGCGCTTGCATCGTCCTTCCCGGCGAGGGTTTCGACGCCCATGCGGTGCTCGAGACGGTCGCGGAGGAACGCTGCACGTCGCTCTACGGCGTCCCGACGATGTTCATCGCCGAGCTCGCCGATCCGGACTTCGCCGGATTCGACCTGACGAGCCTGCGCACCGGGATCATGGCCGGTTCGCCGTGCCCGGTCGAGGTGATGAAGCGCGTCCAGAGCGACCTGCACATGGGCGAAGTGACGATCTGCTACGGGATGACCGAGACCTCCCCCGTCTCGACGCAGACGCGGCGGGACGCGCCACTCGAGAAACAGGTCTCGACCGTAGGCCGCGTCCACCCGCACGTCGAGGTGAAGGTCGTCGACCCGGACACGGGCCGGACGGTCGGTCGTGGCGAGACCGGCGAGCTCTGCACGCGCGGCTACTGCGTCATGCTCGGGTACTGGAACGACGAGCGTGCGACGCGCGAGGCGATCGACGCGGCGCGCTGGATGCACACCGGCGACCTCGCCGTGATGGACGACGAGGGCTACGTCAACATCGTCGGCCGAATCAAGGACATGATCATCCGCGGCGGCGAGAACATCTACCCGCGCGAGATCGAGGAGTTCCTGTACACGCATCCGGCGATCGAGGACGTGCAGGTGATCGGCGTCCCCGACGAGCGCTACGGCGAGGCGGTCTGCGCCTGGGTCGTCCTCAAGGAGGGCGCCGAGCTCGACGAGGACGAGCTGAAGGAATTCTGCCGCGGCAAGATCGCGCGGTTCAAGATCCCGCACTACGTGCGCTTCGTCGACTCGTTCCCGATGACCGTGACCGGCAAGGTGCAGAAGTTCCGGATGCGCGAGGTCGAGATCGAGGAGCGCGGGTTGGCGGAGGTTACGACGGCGTAGCCAGCGCCCGGCGCATCGACTCGGGCAGTGGCGCCGCCTTGCCCTGCCCGTCGACGTGGACGGCGGTGTGGCGGCCGCGGACGCAGACCTCGCCGTCGCGGCGGATCTCCCAGGCGTAAGTCACCGACGTCGTGCCGACGCGCTCGGGACGAAGCTCGACCTCGATCTCGTCCTCGAAGCGGAGCACCTGGAGGTACTCGGCCTCGACTGCGCGGCGCGGCAGGTCGCCCCACTCCTGGAGCAGGCCGAGCGAGCGGCCGAGCGCAGTCTCCGCCGCCTCGGCCCAACGGAAGGCGGCCGTGAAGTGGATCCTCCCACCGGCGTCGGTGTCCACCCAGGCAACGCGGGTCCGCTCGACGTGCACCGGGCCGGCCATGTCAGGAGGCTAGCGCTTCAGCGCGGTCGAGCTGCCCAGCACCTGCCCGCCGCGGGCGAGCGCCCGTACGGCGACGAACGCCCCTTTGGACTGGAGGGGAATTACGGTCTCGAACCGGTAACGCTGCACGCGGAAGTCCGTGACGCCCCTGGTGTCGAGCGGTTTGAACCAGACGACCTGCCCGTCGTCGTCGAGGATCAGTGGTCCCGCTTGCGCGACGCGCAGCTTCGGAGCGATGAAGACGAATCCGGGCGTCGTGCCCGGCGCGTGCGTCCGAACGTGGACGACCGGCGGCTTCAGATCCGGCCGGGAGCGGAAGTGCTGCGAGAGGGGCGGCATCTGGGCCGGGCTCTTCGATCCGACGTCGAACCCCGTCGCGAGCAGGCCCAGGAGGCTCAGGCCCGGGACGAGCAATCGCCGCACTCGCCGAGCATAATCCGCCGCTGCGGACGGGCCGACCGAACGAGATTGAAGTCGGGGCGGCCTTCGGGTGCGAACACCTTGACTCATATATCTGCCAGATGTATCTATCAGACCGATGCGTCGGTTATCGGGTACCGCGCTGGTCGTGCTCGGGCTCCTCGCTCTTAGGCCGCGCAGCGGCTACGAGATCAAGCAGACGATCGACAAGACGACCCGGTTCTTCTGGAATGCGAGCTACGGGCAGATCTATCCAGAGCTGCGCAGGCTCGCTGCGGCGGGGCTGGTCGAGGGTGAGGCTGC
>WNGE01000653.1_pt1 | contig 45316 bp, 38 predicted proteins | sample 5400651 | NCBI WGS metagenome assembly WNGE01 (sample SAMN13153370, study PRJNA577476) | soil metagenome | isolation source: 60 cm soil or saprolite under grassland replicate 2 | place: USA:California | collected 2016-06-15 | reverse complement strand
TGACATGTTCACAGGGTTACGGCGGTCATGGCGGAGGGGAAACGCCCGGTTCCATTCCGAACCCGGAAGCTAAGCCCTCCAGCGCCGATGGTACTGCACTCGCGAGGGTGTGGGAGAGTAGGACACCGCCGGACATCTTCCAATGTCGAGGGCCATCCCAACGGGATGGCCCTCGACGTGTTTACGCCCCGTGATGCCGCCGCCGATGACCCGAGTAAGGATGAACCTGTGAACGCACCAGATGACCGACGCGGCCGCTCCGAGGACGACGACCGATCACGACAGTCGCGAGGACGCGACGACAGCACGCAGGGTCGCGGCAACCGAGGCGACCGGGACGGCGGCCGCGCCGGCGGGTACGGCCGAGGGCGAGACGGTGACGACCGCCGAGGCGGGCGTGACGACCGGGACCGCGGCGGCTCCGGCCGGGGCGGGTCTGGTTACGGACGCGACGGCTCCGACGCCGGACGCGGCGGCACCCGCTACAGCCGCGGCTCGGACGAGAGTCGCGGTGGCTCCGGCTACGGCCGTGGTGGCCAGGACGATCGCCGCGGCGGGTCCCGGTCCGGTGACCGGCGTGACGGAGAACCCGGCTCCACCGGTGGCGGGTATAGCCGTGGTGGTTCGGACCGTGGCGGTGCTTCGGGGTATAGCCGTGGTGGTTCGGACCGTGGCGGTGCTCCCGGGTATAGCCGTGGTAGTTCGGACCGTGGCGGTGCTTCGGGGTACGGCCGGGGTAGTTCGGACCGTGGCGGTGCTCCCGGGTACGGCCGGGGTAGTTCCGACCGTGGCGGTGCTCCCGGGTACGGCCGTGGTGGCTCGGACCGGGGTGGCGCTCCGGGCTCCGGGCGCGACCGCGACGGTGGCGGATCCCGCGAAGGCGGCGGGTTCCGGCCGGGCGGCGGATCCCGGGATGGCGGGTACCGGGGCGGCGGGCGTGACGCCGGTGGCTCCGGTCGGAGCTTTGACCGCGGCGCCGAGCGTGGTACCGACCGTGGTGCCTGGCGCGGCGACGACGCGGGCAGGTCCGGCCGGCCGCAGGGCGCGTACCGGCGCGACGACCGCGACGCGGGTCGTCCCCCGCGCGACGACCGCCGCCCGAACTGGCGCGACCGCGACGGCGACGACCGTCGTGGCGGCTCCGGGGAGCGGTACAGCGGACGGCAGGACGACGAGCGCGGCGGGCGGCCGGGCGGTAGCCGGTTCGATGAGCGCGGCCGGCCCTCCGACCGGGGTCGCGACGGTGACGCCAGCCGGGGCCGGAGCTCTCCGCCTCGGAGTGACCGGGACCGCGGTGAGCGCTCGGGCTTCGGCGGCGACCGCGAGCGCGGTGGCTACCGGGGCGACCGGCCCGGGGTCGGCGGCGACCGCGAGCGCGGCGGGTACCGCGGTGACCGTGACCGTGGCCAGGGCGGCGGCGGATACCGGGGCGACCGTGACCGTGGCCAGGGCGGCGGATACCGGGGCGACCGTGACCGTGGCCAGAGCGGTGGCGGGTACCGCGGTGCGGACCGCCCACGTGGGGACGACTCCCGCGGCGGCTTCCGCCGCGACGACACGGAGCGCCGCTGGCAGCGGCCGGCGGGCTCCACGCCGGCAGGGCGACCCGAGGACAGGCCGCGCCCCGAGCGCGCAGCCGGCGGCGACGCGGGCGCACGCGCGGCGGGCGACGCCGCTCCTCCCGTGGCCAAGGGCGACCGGCCGGCAGGCGGCGACCGGCGGGACCGGCCCGGGTCTGACCGTGGCGGCTTCCGCGAGCGGACCGGGGAACGCCCGGGCGGCGGATACCGGGGCGATCGGGACCGTGGCGGATACCGCGGCGACCAGGACCGCGGTGGGTACCGCGGCGACCGGGACCGTGGCGGATACCGCGGCGACCGGGACCGGGACCGTGGTGGGTACCGCGGCGATCGGGACCGCGGGTTCCAGGAGGACCGCGGGCCGGCGGTCCGGGACGACATCCGCCGTGCCTTCCAGGACGACCGGGGCGGTCGGGGATACCGGCCGGGCGGCAACGACTCCGACGAGGACCGCTTCGAGGCTCCCGCGCTCGCCGACGAGATCGATGCGCGCGAGCTGGCCCATGACGTACGAGCCGAGCTGCGCAGCCTGGCACCACCGGTCGCCGACTCGGTGGCACGCCACCTGGTCGCCGCTGGCCAACTGCTCGACGAGGACCCGGAGATGGCCCTCGCACATGCCCGCGCGGCGCGCCGGCTCGCCCCCCGCATCGCTGCGGTACGCGAGGCGTTGGGGCTGGCCGCATACCGCAACGGGGAGTGGCAGACGGCTATCGGCGAGCTGCGGACCTACCACCGGCTGACCGGTCGGCAGACCCACTTGGCTGTGCTGGCGGACTGCGAGCGGGCGCTGGGGCGGCCGGAGCGGGCCATCGACATGTACCGGACCGCGGACAAGGCAAAGCTGTCTCCCGAAGAGGCGGTCGAACTGCTCATCGTGGCCGCCGGTGCGCGCGGCGACATGGGCCAGCGCGACGCTGCCGTGGCGATGCTCCAGGTCCGGGAGCTGACGTCGACGAGCCGGGAGCCGTGGATCGCGCGGTTGCGTTACGCGTACGCGGAGGCACTGCTCGCCGCCGGACGCCGGGAGGAGGCGCGGGAGTGGTTCGCCCGGGCCGCCGACGTCGACGACGAGCTTGCCACCGATGCCGCCGAGCGGCTGCTCGACCTGGACGGCGTGGTCCTGGATGACGTGAACGACGAGGACCTGGACGACGAGGACCTGGACGACGACGTCGACGAGGAGGCGGAGTTCGTCGACGTCGACGAGGCCGAGTTGGACGACGAGACCGACGAGACCGACGAGACCGACGCGGCCGACGCGGCCGACGCGGCCGAGGCGCTGCCGGTGGACGCCGACGCGCCGGTCGGCCCGGACCTCGAGGATGAGGCTCCGGACCGCGTCGATGCGGACCTCGAAGACCTCGAAGAAGAGGACCTCGAAGAACAGGACCTCGAAGCCGACGACCGAGACGGCGCAGACCAGCGGCACGGCGACGATGTCGACCTCGACCCCGAGGTCCAGGCGAAGAGCGCAGACAGCGCAGCGGAGCCGGCCGTCCCGGAGGCCCGTTTTGATCCGGGTACCGGCGCGGAGCGCACCGACCGGGAACAGGGATGAGCGACGCGCTGGTCGACGAGTACGATCTCGTGATCTTTGATCTTGATGGGGTCGTCTACCTCGGTGACCAGCCCGTGGCCGGGGCGGTCGACGTGCTCGCCCGGCTGCGCGAGAGGGGGACGCCGGCGCGGGCGTTCGCGACGAACAACGCGTCGCGGCGCGCCGCTGACGTAGCGGCGCTGCTCACCTCGATGGGCGTCCCGGCCGAGCCCGGCGAGGTGGTCACGTCGGCGCAGGCGGCTGCCGCGGTTCTCGCGTTGCGGTGGCCAGCCGGCAGCCCGGTGCTGGTCGTCGGCGGGTCCGCGCTGGTCGAGGAGGTCAGCGAGGTCGGCCTGCGGCCGGTCCCCACCGCCGAAGAGAAGCCGGTGGCGGTGATCCAGGGGTACGGGCCGCAGGTGGGCTGGCCGCACCTGGCCGAGGCGTCGGTGGCGATCCGGAACGGCGCTGAGTGGGTCGCCACGAACACCGACAAGACCCTGCCGTCGCCGCGCGGTCCGCTGCCCGGCAACGGGGCGCTCGTGGCGGCGCTCGCGACCGCGCTGGAGCGCCAGCCGGACCTCGTCGTCGGCAAGCCCGAGCCGACCCTGTTCGAGCAGATCGCCCGCTCGCAGGGGGCGCAGCACCCGCTGGTCGTCGGCGACCGCATCGACACCGACATCGAGGCCGCCAACCGGGCCGGCATGGACAGCCTGCTCGTGCTCACCGGCGTGAGCCAGGAGGCCGACGTGGCGGGGGCGCCCGAGCGGCAGCGGCCCACGTACATCGCGGCCGACCTCACCGGACTCTTCGCGGCGCCCGACGAGGTGCGGGTCAGGGAATGAGCACGGCCGCGCCGTTGACCCGGTCGGCGGCCAGATCGGCCAGGGCGCGGTCGGCGGCGTCCAGCGGGTACGGCGTGACGGACACCCGCAGCCGGTTACGCGCGGCGAACGCGAGGAACTCCCGGCCGTCCACTCGAGTGTTGGCAGTGACGCTGCGCAGGTTGCGCTCGTAGAACAGGTGCCGCTGGTAGTTGAGCACCGGAATGTCGCTGAGGTGAATGCCAGCGATCGCGAGGGTGGCGCCACGGTCGAGCGCCTCGAGCGCCGGTGGCACGAGGTCACCGACGGGTGCGAACAGGATCGCGGCGTCCAGCGGTTCCGGCGGCGAATCGTACGCCCCGCCGGCGGACGTGGCACCCAGATCGAGCGCGAGCCCGCGGGCCGCGGCCGATCGGGTGAGCACGTGCACGGTCGCGCCCTGCGCCAGTGCGACCTGGATGGCGAGGTGGGCGGACGCGCCGAAGCCGTACACCCCGAGCCGGCCGCGGGGCGGCAGGTCAGCGCGCCGCAGCGCCCGGTACCCGATGATGCCCGCGCACAGCAGCGGCGCGACCTCGGCGTCGGGGTAGCCCGGCGGTAGCCGGTAGGCGAAATGCGCCGGGACCGTGGCGTACTCGGCATAACCACCGTCGGCGTCCCAGCCGGTGTAGCGCGACTGCAGGCACAGGTTCTCCCGTCCGCGCTGGCAGTACCCGCACACCCCGCACGTGTGGCGCAGCCAGGCGATCCCCACCCGGTCGCCGATGAGGAAGTCGTCGACCTCGTGCCCGAGCGCGGCCACGGTGCCGACCACCTCGTGCCCGGGGACCACGCGCGGCCGGTGCACCGGCAGGTCACCCTCGACCACGTGCAGGTCGGTGCGGCAGACCGCGCAGGCGCGTACCCGGACGAGCAGTTCGTCCGGAGCGGGCGACGGGACCGGAAGATCGACCCGGCGCAGCGGCCCCGCCATGATGGGGGCCGGATGGTCTACCTGCCACGCACGCATCCCCCCAGTGTGTGACCCGGAGTCGGTGCGGGCCAGGGGTCCCGCCGTCAAATGACCATCGGCCCTGCTGGATCGGGCACCGCCGGACGACGCTGAAGGTGTCGGATGAAAGAAGCCGGTTGGGTGCGGCGGCGGACTGCCGCCGCACCACTGTGTCTGCCAGAGAACTAGGTCATAGGGCGTAGTGGATCGGTACGCCGGACCGTAGAGGACACATCCGCAGCATGATCGGATGCCCAGGTAGGCAACGACGACGACGAGGAGGTCGGCATGAGTACTCCCGCCACCCGCAGCAGGAGCCTCTTCCCGCTGGACTGGGTAAGCCTGCCCCGGCTCGCGCTCGGCGTCCCCGGGATCCGCATCGAGGAGTGCGTCGACGGGGAGACCTACGTCGTGCGGGCGGAGCTGCCCGGTGTGGACCCGAAGCGGGAGGTCCAGGTCGCCATGGTGGACGGTGCGCTGCGCATCCGGGTGGACCGCACCGACAGCCGGGCGGTGAAAGGCCATTCGGAGTTCCAGTACGGCGCCTTCGAGCGCGCGGTGACGCTGCCCGCCGGCGCCCGCGAGAACGCGGTGACCGCGGTCTACGACCGGGGCATCCTCGAGGTGCGCATCCGCCTCGGCACGCCGGAGCCGCGTGGCCGGGAGATCCCGGTGGAGACCGCGGGCAACGGTTACCGGTGAACGTCCCTGTCGCTGAGGAGGGCGCGCGCCCCGCACCCCCTCGCACACCGTGTGCGACATCGGCATCGACGTCGCGCAAAGTCCCGGACCTCCCACTGTTGGTTGTCCCTGGGTACGCTGGCGGTTCATCGGCGGGGAGGGGGCGGCTTGACGGCGTCCGAGGCGGAGTTCGCGCTGGTCGGTAGGGACACGACGGCCGTCCTGCTGGAGTGGTTGATCCGCACCCGGCAGCGGCCGTTGCCGGTGGTGGTGGCGTTCGGCCCCGGTGGTGCGGGCAAGACCAAGTTGTCCGAGCACGTCGAGGAGCGGTGGCGCAACCTTGCCCCGGTCGCCTTCGTCAGCTTCGACGACGCCGGCTCCAAGACCTGCCGCGACGTGCTGACGAAGGCTGCCAACGACCTGCAGCGCTACTCCAACCGGCAGTTCGGGCGGCTCGCCCTGCCCCGGTTCGAGCTGGCCAGCCGGATCCTGGCCGCGCCGCGGGCCGGCGGCACCCGGGAGCGGGAGAAGCGGGCGTTGCGGCTGGTCGCCGGCCGCCCGCAGATGGTCAACGAGGCGGCCGCCACGGTGGCCGCCGGCATCTCCTGGCTTACCGCCATCGGCGCGGCCATGCTCGCCCTCGCGGCCTGGATCAGGCTGGCGTTCGTGGCGGCGCCGCCCGGCCTGCGCTGGCTGCGCACGCTCATCCTGCCGGAGACGGCAAAGGCCCTTTCCTGGTACGAGAAGACGGCGCCCCGGCTCGACCCGGAGCTACCGCAGGGGTGCAGTGCCCCGATCGTGCTGTCCCGGCTGTGGGACAGCGTGTGGGACGCCGAGGAGCGCGCCGACGCCCGGGCGCGCCTGGTCGCCGACCGGCTGCTCGTGTCGGCGTTCCTCGCCGACATCGACGAGGCCTACCGGGGTCGCGGGCGCTACCGCAAGCTCAACTGCGTCCTGCTGCTCGACGGCGCCGACCTGCTCTACCCCGACGAGGAGAACCGGCTCACCACGGCGTCCGCGCGCCGGTCCGGCGGTGGCGCCCCCAACGTCCTGGAACTGCTGGCCGAGGCGAAGCGGCGCCAGCCGCACGTGCCGCTGCTCGTGGTGGCGACGAAGCAGGCGCGCCCCGATCTGCCCGGGTGCTTCGCCGACGCCGACGTCGTGGACGACCCGGCCGACATCGACGACTCGATACTCCGGGCGCAGGGGATCTACCAGCGCTGGCGGGAGGCGAACGATACCGCGTACCTGCCGGTGCTGCTCGCGCCGTTCACCGCCACACACACCCGGCAGTTCCTCGTGGAGTGGAGCCGCCAGCAGGAGCGCACCGGCCGGCGGGAGACCCTCGCCGAGGAACTGCACGCGGTCACCCGCGGGCATCCGCTCGCCGTCGAGCTGGTCAGCGACGCCCTGGCTAACCGGACCCGGCTCGACCGGGCCACCCCGGTGGTGCGCGGCATGCTCGCCGAGCCGGTCAGCGCGGGGGAGCCCGGGCACGGCTCCGCGCGTACCGTGGCTGATCTTCTGGTGCAACGCTTCCTGCAGCGATTCCCGGAGGACGAGCACGACGGGCGCCGCTATCACCGGCGGGTGCTGGCGCGGCTGGCCGCGCCGCGCCGGCTCGACCTGGAGATGCTCGTCGAGCTGATGCCCAAGCTGGACAGCGAGCTGGACGCGCGGAGCACGTGGCGGCGGCTGGGCACCTACAGCTTCATGCAGGCCGACGACGACGGCTGCCTGGTCATGCACCCGCTGCTGCGCGACCTGCTGTGCACCCAGCTGCGCGACGGCACGGCGGGCGCCGGGCCGGGCTATGACGAGACGCAGCGGTTGTTCTACGAGTACTACCGGCGGCGCGCCACGCACAGCGAGGCCGCGCTGCATGAGGTGATCTACCACGCGCTGGCGCTGGGGGAGACCGGCCCGGCCACCGAGGCGGTCCTGGCGTGGGCCCGGCTGGGCGAGCCGGACTGGCCGCTGCTGCTCGAAGGGCTCGCCGAGGCCCCGCACCCGCCGCCCCCGCTGGCCACCGCGCGGGTGGAGGACGAGCGGGCCATCGAGCCGGGCGGCCGTCGGTTCACGCTGAGCCTGCCCGCGCGGTGGGCGGTCGGGGCCGGCGCGTCGGTCTCGAAGCCTGCCGGCACTGAGCTCGCGCCGGTCGACGACGCGCACCGGGCCGCCGCCGACCTGGTCGCCGCCGTGTGGCGGATCCGGTCCTGCACCGGCACCGACCGCTGGACCGTCGACACGCTGGACACGATCGCGCAGGCATACCTGGCGGTCGGGGCGGGGCAGCCCGCCGTCGAGGCGCGGGCCGCGCACTACCGGCGGCTGGTACGCGCCGACGAGGCCGGCGCGTCCGTCGACCCTCCCGCGCCACCGCCGTGGGCGCTGACTCGGCCGCGTCCGGAGTACCCGCGCATCTGGCTGCCCCGGCGGGCGGTTTCGACGGTCGTGGCGGCCTGCGTGCTCGTCGCGGCGGCCGGCTACGCCACCCGCTACCTCACCTACTGGCGGGCGCACTGTGAACGCCCGGGTTACACCGTCGCGGACCGGCTGCGCCTGCCGGTGATCGGCCGCGACCACACGGTGCTGCCGCTGATGGCCGACGGGCAGTGCATCGGGGTGACCGACGCGGCCGGGCCGTTCATCGACGGCGAGGGCACGCCCGACGACGCCGAGGTCGCCGAGCTGACCCGCCTGGTCGCCGCAGAGAACGCCGACGCGGTGAAGCAGGCCAAGCGGCGCAACGTGCCCTACGCGACCGTCGTGGTCGCCACCATGCTCAGCTCGGTGGCCGAGCCCAACAAGCGCGACCTGTCCGCCGGCATCAACGAGCTGCGCGGCGCCTACCTGGCGCAGCGCCGGTGGAACCACATCGACGAAGGGTTCCTCGGGCGGCGGCTGCCGGTGCGGGTGCTGTTTGCAAACTTCGGCGGCAACTCGCAGTACGCGGCGCAGACGGCGGCGCTGATCCGGGCCCGGGCGGAGGCCGACCCGACGATCGTCGGCATCAGCGGCATGGGGCAGACCCGCCGGGACACCGTGCGCGCGGCGGCCAGCCTCGGCACCCCGTCCGGGCGCTGGGCCGGGTTGCCCATGGTCGGCTCCGCGCCCTCGGGCGACGACTTCACCGACAAGCCCAACTTCTTCCGCACCGCGCCGCCCAACAAGCGACAGGCCGAGGTCGGGGTGCGGTTCCTTACCAACCGGTTCCCCGACCGGCATGTGTGGATCCTGTCCGACGCCGACGACCTCTACAGCTCCGGCCTGGCCGCTGACTACGCCACGCTGCTCAGCGACGCCCGGGTCGCCCACGACTCCCGCACCTACCGGCAGGACGAGAGCGCCGCGGTCGACGTGTTCCGGCCGCTCGTCGACGAGGTGTGCGTCGCAGCACGGCGCGAGGTGCATACCCCGCCGCTGGTCGTCTACACCGGGCGGGCCAGCGCTGCCGACACGCTGCTCCGGGACCTGCAACAGGGTTGTCGCGGCAAGGCCGTGGTGCTGGGCGGCGACGACCTGTCGCAGCTGGAAACCGCCGGCTACGACGGGCTCGACCCCAAGGACTACGCTAACGACTTCCTGTTCTTCACCACGTTCGGCCCGACCGCCGCCGGGTGGAGCGCGATCCGCGAGCGCGCGCACGCCGACCCCACGCTGCCGCCGTTCTTCGCGGACTACGATGCCGCGCGGGCTCAGCAGCGCGCGCATGGAGGGGCGGCCTATACGACCGCGCCGAACGGCCACATCATGCTCGCGTACGACGCGGTGTGGGTGCTGCTCACCGCCGTCGAGAAGAAGCGGGGCAAAGATCCACATCTCGTGCCGACGCGGGCGCAGGTCAGCGAGGGGCTGCGGGAGACCCGCTACGACGGGGTCGCCGGGGTGGTCGACTTCTCGGGTACGCCCGGGGCGCCGCCGCCCGCGGGGCGGGACCCGGCCGGCAAGCTCGTCGTTGTCCAGCAGGTGGCGCGCGACGGCGACGGGGTGGTGTCGCGGTTCGTCGACGCCGACGGCGACCTGTAGGTTACGTCGACCGGGCTCCAGCCGTTAGCGGGCCGCAGTGCCCGCATGCTCCACTTCGGCCATCATCAACCGCAGACTCAGCGAGTGCTTCTCGGGCGGGAGCTTGTCGAGCGCCGCGCGTGCGTAGGCGACACCGCCGGCCCTGTCGCCGGCCTTGGCGAGCATCAATCCCCGGTGCAGTTCGATGTGGGTGGCAAACCGGGGCAGCGTTGCGGGCCGGGTCCGGTCCGCGGCGTCCTGCTCGTCGACGGCGCCGGGGTCTCCGAGGCGGCTGAGCAGCATCGACGCGAAGGTGTGGAACCGCCATTCGGGGACGGCGAAGTCCGACACCTGCTCGTGGGAGCCGGCTGTGTCGAACACCCGTCTGGCCGCGTCAAGGGCGGCCGTGGCCGTTTGAGCGTCGCCCCGGACCCCGGCGACGTGGGCTTGCGCGACAAGGGCGTTGAGCCGGCCGAGGGTCGGTTTGTCGTCGATCGCGAGGGCCTGCTCGGCGAGTGTCGCGGCGACCGGTAGCTCGGCGGCCTCGTAGGCGAGCGCCAGGGCCGAACGCCCGCGCACCCACACGCGGGTGGTGACGTCGCCGGACCGGTCGGCAGCGACGGCGGCCAGCCGGTACCAGCGGACGGCCGCTTTGCGGTCCGTGGCGGTCTTCCCATACGTGGTCAGCAGCCGGGAGGCCGCGGACCACATGGCAGGCGTCTCCAGATGCTGCTGGATGACCACCAGGTCGCGGGCGAGGCGCTGCTGAAGGTCGACCGCGCCGACGGACATGTACTGCTGGCCGTAGCTCTCGACTCGACCCAGCCAGTCGTCCTCGGCGCTTCGCCCGTCTAGAGCCGCCGTGAAACCTTCCCGGATCAGCTCGGCGACCGCCGCTGGCGCGACCATGCTCGCCGCCAGCCCGGTCAGGAGCCCGCGCCGCTCCACACTGTCTCCTAACGCCCGCTCGTACGCCAGCACGACATCGGCAGTGGCAGGTCTACGCCCGGTTTCGACGTTGCCCAGGTGGCTCTTCGAAAAGTTCGTCCGGGCCGCCATGCCCGTCAGGCTGATGCCCGCCGCCTCGCGGGCCAGCCTCAACCGTGCACCAACCTCGTCCATGATCCACGTTTCGTAGCGATCTGAAGACACTTGAAGACACCGACGTTATTCAAGGCTCACGTCGTTGACGGGACGCTAAGCGCCAAGCGTACGACGGTTGGATGGTCCGCCCAGGCCCGGCCGTCGTACGCCCTCCGCGAGTCGACAGGGGGAGGCGGACGTGGACCGGGCAGAGGTCGAACGGATCAGGGCGAGTCACCGGCTGCGGATCTTCTGGTCGGGCTGTTTGGTGGCGCAGGGCTGCACGTGTGGTGCGCGGTGCTTTCCGTGCGGGGTGTTGTGGAGTCTGGACGTGCGGCGTCAGCGTGACCGGGCCGATGCGGGGCGCTGGTGAACGGGCCGCCGGTGGTCGGGGTGTCGATGCATCTGCCGATCAGGCCGGGCTGGGTGTGCGCGGGCTGTGGACTGACGTGGCCGTGCTCGACGCGCCGGCAGCAGTTGGTCGCCGAGTACGAGGGGGCCCGGGTTTCGTTGGCGCTGCTCATGGCGGCCTACTTCGCCGACGCCGCCAATGACCTCCCGTACGCCCAGGCCGGTGACCTGTACGCACGATTTCTCGGCTGGGTGCGCAGTGCGATGTGCGACCGTGTCCAACCCCCTTGATTGGCACGGGCCCGAGGCCACGAGGTCCCGGGAAGTTGTGGCGATCTTGGCGGGGGTCAGAGGAGCTTGCGGAGCTTCACCAGGTCCAGGAAGCTGGCGTTGATCTTGATGCGGCCGCTGGCCCAGGCGGACGCGACATTGAGCTCGCCGTGCACCAGCGCCACTAGGTCGTCGCTGCTCGCGGTGAGCTTCAACTTGGCCGTCGGGTCCTCGCCGTCGGTCACGTCGACGATCTGGCCACGGGTGAGCCGGCCGTGGAAGCCCACCCCGAGGTCGGTGACCCGGCAGGTCAGTGTGCGGTCGAAGTCGAGCTTGGTTTGGGTCTCCGCCGCGTTCGCCGCCATCCGGTCACCCAGGTGCTCCAGCGCCGTCCGGCACTCCTCAACCGTCGCCATTTCTCCAACCCCCGCCCGTCCTCACGAGTCGTTCGGCACGCTACCGCACGTGCGCATACACCCGCCCGGTAGCGTTACCCCAACACGGTTGGAGTGAAGCGTTGGCTGAAGGGAAGCGCGGAATGCGGCAGGATGCGTGGCGGGCGTACTTGGAGATGGCTCTCGGCCTGACCGAGGCCTCTCGCAAGAAGGCCACGAAGGCCGTCCAGCGGGTGCTGGGCAAGGGCGGCGCGACCGCCGAACAGCTGCAGGAGCTGGCCGAGGAGCTGCTCAAGACCAGCGCTGCCAACCGCGAGGCACTCACCAAGATGGTGCGTGTCGAGCTCGACCGGGCGCTGGGCCGGGTAGGCCTGGCGAGCGCCGAGGAGGTCGAAGAGCTGACCGCACGCGTACGCCAGCTGGAGGCCGAACTGGCGCGGGCACAAACGGCTGGCGCTGGCCCGGTGGTGCCCGAGCCCGTGGTGACCGAGCCGGTCGGCGCGACCGGCACGCCGGCCCCGGCGACCGAGCCGTTCGGCGCCGCGGAAGCCGCGAAGGTCGCCGAGCCGGTCGTCGCCGAAGAGCCGCCGGGCGGCGGGCCGGCTGGCGGTCCGGCCGCCGGTGCGACCGAGCCTCTCGCCCCGCGCAAGAGCGTGGCGAAGAAGGCCGTGAAGAAGGCCACCAAGTCGGCGGCGACGAAGGCCAACGGCTCGCCCGCGCCGGCACCGGCCAAGAAGGCGGTCGCGAAGAAGGCCGAGGCGGGCGCCGCGGGTGGGGAAGCCGTCGTGTCGGGCGCCGCCGACGCCGCGAAGAAGGCCGCCGCGGCCCCGGCGAAGAAGGCCGGCGCGAAGAAGGCACCGGCCAAGAAGGCGCCCGCGAAGAAGGCCACGGGTGGTGACGGGGCGCGGTGAGCACGACACCCGCGTTCGACCCGCGCCGGCTCGCCGACCTCGCGGCCCGGTACGCGCCGGCGGTGGACGCCGAGGCGCAGGCGGTGGACGCCGCACCTGAGGCACCCACCGGCGAGGCGACCGAAGTGGCCGCCACCGGCCACCCGCGGGTCGACGCGGCGCTGGCCGAGCTGGCCCGCGCCGAGTCGTTGCCGCCGCAGGACCAGATCGCCGCCTACGAGTCGGTGCACCGGGCCCTGCAGGAGACGCTGCACTCGATCGCGCAGAGCTAGGGGATATGGCCCGTCGCATCCGTCTCGACGCGGAGCTGGTCCGGCGTGGCCTGGCCCGGTCGCGCGAGCAGGCCGCCGCGCTGGTGGAGGCCGGCCGGGTGGAGGTTCGGGGCACCGCGGCCCGCAAACCGGCCGCCATGGTGGACCCGGCCGACCCGGTGCGGGTCCTCGGCGGGGACGCGCAGGACGAGTACGTCTCGCGCGGCGGCCACAAGCTGGCCGGTGCGCTGGCCGCGTTCGCGCCCGGCGGGCTGACCGTGGCCGGCCGGCGCTGCCTCGACGCCGGGGCGTCCACCGGCGGCTTCACCGACGTGCTGCTGCGCGCCGGGGCCGCCGAGGTGGTCACGGTCGACGTCGGGTACGGGCAGCTGGCCTGGCCGCTGCGCACCGACGAACGGGTGCGGGTACTGGAGCGCACCAATGTGCGTACCCTCGCTCCGGAGACGATCGGCGGCCCGGTCGATCTGACGGTGGCCGACCTGTCGTTCATCTCGCTGCGGTTGGTTCTGCCCGCCCTTGCCGCCTGCACCGCGCCGGAGGGCGACCTGGTCCCCATGGTGAAACCACAGTTCGAAGTGGGCAGAGATCGGGTAGGGGCAGGTGGGGTGGTGCGGGATCCGGCGTTGCGTGCCGAGGCGGTGCTCGCGGTCGCGGCCGAGGCGCAGGCGCTCGGCTTCGGCGTTGCGGGGGTGGCGCGCAGCCCGCTGCCGGGACCGTCGGGCAACGTCGAGTTCTTCCTCTGGCTGCGCCGCGACGCCCCGCCCGTGAGCCAGACGACGGTGCGTGACGTAGCGGAGTGCGGAGGTGGCGCGTGAGCCGTGAGGCACTGCTGGTTACCCACACCGGACGCCGGTCCAACTTCGAGCCGGCGCGGACCGTCACGCGCGACCTGCTGGAGGCCGGGTTCACGGTGCGGGTACTGGCCGAGGAGGCCGCCCAGCTGACCCTGCCCGGCATCGAGGCGGTGACCGGCCCGTACGCCGCGGACGGCGTGGAGATGGTCATCGTCCTCGGCGGCGACGGAACGGTGCTGCGGGCGGCCGAGCTGGCCCGACCGTTCGGTGCCCCGCTGCTGGGCATCAACCTCGGGCGGGTGGGCTTCCTCGCCGAGGCCGAGATCGGCGATCTCGACCAGGCGGTGCAGCACGTGGTGGCCGGCGAGTACACCGTGGACGAACGGATGACCCTCGACGTCGAGGTCGAATGCGACGGCGAGGTGATCCTGCGCTCATGGGCGCTCAACGAGGCGAGCATCGAGAAGGGCGCGCGCGAGAAGATGCTCGAGGTGCGTGTGGACGTCGATGACCGCCCGCTGTCGCGCTACGGCTGCGACGGAGTGATCGTGGCCACGCCGACCGGGTCCACCGCATACGCGTTCTCGGCCGGCGGGCCGGTGGTCTGGCCCGAGCTGGAGGCGCTGCTGCTGGTGCCGATCAGCGCGCACGCCCTGTTCAGCCGGGCCGTGGTCACCGCACCGACGTCGACGATCCGCATCGCGGTCGACCCCTACACGACGTTTGCGTTCCTGGCCTGCGACGGGCGGCGCTCGTTCGACGTGGCGCCGGGCGCCAGCCTCACCATCCGCCGGGGTCAGCTGCCGGTCCGCGTCGTGCGGCTGCGCCCGCAGCCGTTCACCGATCGGCTGGTCGCGAAGTTCGAGCTGCCGGTGCAGGGCTGGCGCAACCACGGCGGATAGCCCGCCTGCCGGCTAGCCCCTGTCGCACCCCCCGGTTAGTGTCTGGCTGTGCTGGAAGAGCTACGCATCACCGGCCTCGGGGTCATCGAGGACGCGACACTTCCCCTCGGTCGCGGCCTCACCGTCATCACCGGCGAGACCGGCGCGGGCAAGACGATGGTCGTGACCAGCCTCGGCCTGCTCTTCGGTGGCCGGGCCGACGCCGGCCGGGTGCGCGCCGCCGCCGGCAAGGCCGTCGTCGAGGGGCGGCTCCGGGTCGTGGAGGACCGGGTCGCCAAGGCCGTGCTGACGCGGGTGGCCGACGCCGGCGCCGAGCCCGACGACGACGGCAGCGTGGTGCTCAGCCGGACCGTCACTCTCGAGGGCCGCTCGCGGGCGCACCTGGGCGGCCGGTCGGTGCCGGTGGCGGTGCTGGCCGAGGTCGGGGAGCAGGTCGTGGCGGTGCACGGCCAGTCCGACCAGCTGCGGCTGCTGCGCCCGGCCGAGCAGCGCGCCGCGCTCGACCGGTTCGCCGGGCCGGAGCACGAGAAGCTGCTCGAGCGTTTCCAGGAGCTGCACGCACAGTGGCGGCGGGTCGAGGACGACCTGACCGACCGCCGGCGCAACGCGCGCGAGCGCAACCAGGAGGCCGACCTGCTGCGGTTGGGCCTCGACGAGATCACCCGGGTCGATCCGCAGCCGGGCGAGGACGAGGCGCTGCGCGAGGAGGCGCAGCGCCTGGAGCACGTGGAGGGGCTGCGGGCGGCGGCGCAGATCGCCCATCAGGCAGTGGCCGGCGGGCCGGACGCCACCGACGACGCGCCCGACGCGGTCGGCCTGCTCGGCACCGCGCGGCGCACGCTGGAAGCGCAGTCGGGCGTCGACCGCAAGTTCGAGGAGTACGTGTCGCGGCTCACCGACGCGGCCGAGCTAGCCGCCGACGTGGCGACCGAGCTGTCGAGCTACCTCGACGCGCTGGACGCCGATCCCGCCCGGCTGCAGGTGGTCTACGAGCGGCGGGCCGCGCTGAAGGGGCTCACCCGCAAGTACGCCGAAGACGTCGACGGGGTGATCGCATGGGCCGAGCGGGCCCGCACCCGCCTCGCCGAGCTGGACACCTCCGACGAGCTGCTGGAGGAGCTGGACAGGGAGCGCCGGCGGCTGGCCGGCGAGGTGGCCGACCTGGCGGCGGTGCTCTCGGCGGCGCGTCGCGAGGCCGCGACCCGGTTCTCGGCCGAGGTGACCGCCGAGCTGGCCGGCCTGGCTATGCCGCATGCCCGCATCGACGTGTCGGTCGCGCCGGCCAAGCCCGGCGGCGGAGCGCCGACCCTGACCGTCGCGGGCGTCGAGGCCGCGGTGGGTCCCGACGGTGCCGACGAGGTGGAGATGCGGCTGGTGGCCCACCCCGGTGCGCCGGCGCTGCCGCTGCAGCGGGGTGCCTCCGGCGGTGAGCTGTCGCGGGTCATGCTCGCGATCGAGGTCGTGTTCGCCGGCGTAGGCGGCCCGCCGACGCTGGTCTTCGACGAGGTCGACGCGGGCGTGGGCGGCCGCGCCGCGGTGGAGATCGGGCGCCGCCTGGCCCGGCTGGCCCGCGAGCATCAGGTGCTCGTCGTCACCCACCTGCCGCAGGTCGCGGCGTTCGCCGACCGGCACCTCGTCGTCGCCAAGGACATCGGCGGCGCGGTCACGACCAGCGGCGTGCGCCGGGTCGAGGACACCGAGCGGGCGCGTGAGCTGGCGCGGATGCTGGCCGGCCTGCCTGACTCGGATCTCGGCATCGCGCACGCGGAGGAGCTGCTGTCGGTCGCCGAGCGGGAGAAGCGCGGCTGACCTCGTAATCGGTCGATCCGGGCTTAACGGGTGCACTTGCGTATGTCGCGACAGCACGAGTCGCGCCCGCGTGCCAGGATGGGTCCCGATGCGACTTCCAACGTTGCGTCGGACCCGGCCCGCCGAGCCGGGTGTGATCTCCGGCGCAGTGCGACTCGATCGGCGTACCAAGCGGCTCGTCGGCCGGCTGCGGCCCGGTGAGCTCGCGGTGATCGACCATGTCGACCTCGACCGGGTGGCCGCCGACTCGCTGGTGGCCGCCGGCGTTGCCGCGGTGCTCAACGCCAAGCCGTCGGTGTCCGGCCGCTACCCCAACCTCGGGCCGGAAGTGCTCATCCAGGCCGGCATCCCGCTCGTCGACGACCTCGGTGAGGACCTGTTCGACCGGCTGCGCGAAGGCGGCGCCGTGCGCGTGGAGGGCGACACCGTCCTGCTCGACGGCGAGCCGGTCGCGCAGGGTCGCCGCCAGGACGCCGAGACCGTGTCGAAGGCCATGGCCGACGCCCGCGAGGGCCTGTCGGTGCAGCTCGAGGCGTTCGCCGCCAACACCATGGAGTACCTGAAGCAGGAGCGTGACCTGCTGCTCGACGGGGTCGGCGTGCCCGACGTCGAGACGAAGATCGCGGGGCGGCACTGCCTCATCGTGGTCCGTGGTTACGACTACCGCGCCGACCTGGATGTGTTGCGGCCCTACATCCGGGAGTTCAAGCCGGTCCTGATCGGCGTCGATGGGGGAGCCGACGCGCTCGTCGAGGCAGGACTGACCCCCGATATGATCATCGGCGACATGGACTCGGTCTCCGACGATGTGCTGCGCTGCGGCGCCGAGGTGATCGTGCATGCCTACCCGGACGGGCGCGCACCCGGCCTGGCCCGGTGCCACCAGCTCGGCGTGTCGGCCACCACGTTCCCGGCCGCGGCCACCAGCGAAGACATCGCGATGCTGCTCGCCGACGAGAAGGGCGCCTCGCTCATGGTCGCGGTGGGCACCCACGCCACCCTGGTCGAGTTCCTCGACAAAGGCCGTGGCGGCATGGCCTCGACGTTCCTCACCCGGCTCAAGGTCGGCGGTAAGCTGGTCGACGCCAAGGGCGTCAGCCGGCTCTATCGGCACACCATGTCCGGCTCATCCCTCCTGCTGCTCGTGCTCTCGGCGATCGCGGCGATGGCCTCGGCCGTGGCGGTCACCACGGTCGGCAAGGCATACCTCGGAGTCGCCGCCGAATGGTGGGACAACCTCATGTTCACCCTGTTCTCCTGATCGAAGGTCCCGACCCGTGATCAATTTCCGGTACCACGTGGTCTCCCTGACCGCGGTCTTCCTCGCGCTCGCGATCGGTCTGGTCGTGGGCACGGCCGCGCTCAACGGGCCCGCGGTGGACGCGCTCAAGGACCAGGTGGGCGGCATCTCCAAGCAGAACCAGCAGCTGCGCGACCAGGTCAACCACTTCAAGACGGAGGCCAACAGCCAGGAGCAGTTCGCCATCGACGCGGCGCCCATCATGCTGGCCGACAAGCTCAAGAGCCGGCGGGTACTCGTGGCCGCGCTGCCCTCGGGTGGCAAGTACGTCAACGACGTCGTCGCGATGTTGCAGACCGGGGGCGCCAAGGTGACCGGCCGGGTGGAGATCCAGGACAAGTTCACCGACCCCACCAACAACGCCCAGCTGCTTGACCTGGCCACGATCGCCCGCCAGCCGGGGATCACCGAGCCGGCCACGCCCAACACCGACGGGGTGGCGACGTCCACGGCGCTGCTGACGGCGGTGCTCACCGACCGCCTGCCGGCCCTGCCGGAGGACCAGCGGCGGGCCGTGCTCAGCGCGTACTCGGGAGGTGGCTGGATCGTGGTGACCGGTGAGGTCGCCGGTCCCGCGGAAGCGGTGGTGCTGGTCACCGGCGCGCCCTACGTCGACCACGACGCCGCCAAGCGCAACACGGCCGTGGTGACCATCGCCGATCAGCTGCGCAAGGTCGCCCCGCTGGTCGTGCTCAGCGACGCCGTGGGCACCGACGGCAACGCGGTCACAGCCGTGCGCCGCGATCCCACGCTCACCAAGACGATCTCGACGGTCGACAACGTGGCGACGCCCCAGGGCCGGGTCGTGGCGGCCCTCGCCCTGGCCGAGCAGCTCGACCGGAAGACCGGCCATTACGGCGTCGGCGACGGCGCGGCCTCACTCATGCCCAAGCCCGCCGCGAGCAAGACCAGTGGCTCGTAGCCTCACCCGGCGGCTGCTGGTCGCCGGGATCGGTGCGCTCACCGCCCGCCAGGCGCTGGGCGCGATCACGTCCGCCGCGCCCGCGGCACCCCTGGCGCGGACCAACTTCCGCGGCCGCACCGTGAGCCTCGCCGGAGGTCCGGCGCTGGCGGCGGGGGCCACCGCCGCGGCCGTCTTCGGTGCCGGCAGCCCTTCGGCGCGCGCCGCCGCGCTGGTGGCCGGGGTTGGCGCCGGCACGGTGGGCGCCTACGACGACATCGTCGGCGCGCGGCCGGAGCACTCCGCGAAGGGCTTCAAGGGGCACCTCGCCGCCCTCGCCGAAGGGCGCGTCACGAGCGGCCTGATCAAGATCGCCGGCGTGGGCGCCTGCGGCCTGGCCGCCGCCGCGCTGCTGTCCCTGGACGGTTCCCGCGGCCGGTGTCGCCAGATGGTCGACGTGCTCCTGGGTGCGGGCGTCATCGCGGGTACGGCCAACCTGCTCAACCTGCTCGACCTGCGCCCCGGGCGGGCGATCAAGGCCGGCCTGCTGGTGGGCGCACCCCTGGCCGCCGGCGGGCCGGGCGCCGGGGTCGCCGCGGGGGCGGTCGGAGCCGCGGCCGGGCTGCTGCCCGCCGACCTCGACGAGCAGATCATGCTCGGTGACGCGGGCGCCAACGCCCTCGGTGCCCTGCTGGGCACGGCCCTCGCCGCGCGTACCGGCACCGTGGGGCGGGCCGTGCTGCTCGCCGGCCTTGCGGCACTCACGGCGACCAGCGAAAAGGTCAGCTTCACGCAGGTCATCGCGCGTACCCCGGTGCTGCGGGAACTCGACGGGCTGGGCCGGCGCAGAGACTGAAGTCGCCTTGCGGCATGCTGACCGGAGTCCTGAAGTGAACGGAGGTTCGGGTGAGGGAAGCCGCCGTCCCGCGTCGCCGCGTCGCCCTCGTGCTCGCGTCCAGCACCGGCGGCATCGGGCGGCACGTCGCCTCGCTGGTCGCCGGTCTCGCCCCGTGCGCCGACGTCACCGTCTACGGCCCAGCGGACACCGAACGCCAGTTCGCGTTCACGGCGTCGGGTGCGCGGTTCGCACCCGTCGAGATCCCGGCCAGCCCGCAGCCGCGTGACATCGCCGCGGTCCAGGCGCTGCGCCGGGCGCTGCGCGCCGACCCGCCGGACGTGGTGCACGCGCACGGCCTACGCGCCGGGCTCGTCGCCGCGCTGGCCCGGGCGTCGGGCTGCCCGCTCGTGGTCACCTGGCACAACCAGGTCCTTGCGCAGGGCGTACGCGCAAAGGTCTACCGGCACATCGAGGGCTATGTGGCTCGAAGCGCCGACATCACTCTCGGCGCGTCGCAGGACCTGGTCGACCGGGCCGCCGCACTCGGTGCCCGGGCCCGGCTGAGTGCCGTCGCCGCGCCGACCCTCGCGCCACCGGTGCGCACGCCGGTCCAGGTACGCGAGGAGCTGGGCGTCGGTGAAAGCCGCCCGCTCGTGCTGTCAGTGGGCCGGCTGCACCCGCAGAAGGGCTATGACGTGCTCGTTGCCGCGGCGGCCCGGTGGCGCACCCGGCGTCCGGCCCCAGCCGTCGTCATCGCCGGCAGCGGGCCCGCGTACATGGGACTGGCCAGCCAGATCTCGCACGAGCGCGCACCGGTCGTGCTCGCGGGTCACCGCACCGACGTGCCTGACCTGCTCGCCGCGGCCGACCTGGCTGTGGTGACCAGCGTGTGGGAGGCGCGGCAACTCTTCGCCCAGGAGGCGCTGCGATCCGGCACGCCGCTCGTCGCGACCGATGTGGGCGGCCTACCGGAACTCGTCGGGGATGCCGCGCTGCTGATCCCGGCAGGGGACGTGGACGCTGTGGACGAGGCGGTACGGTTGCTGCTCGACAACGCGGACCTGCGGGCCGACTACGCCCGCCGTGGCGCCGAGCGCGCCGCGACATGGCCCACCGAAGCCGAGGTGGTCGCGCAGGTCCTGGCCGTCTACGACGAGGCCGCCGGGCAGGTCCGGGAAGATGGCGCGTTGGGCGCGAAGCGAAGCGAACGGAGGTCGTGGTGAGCGGAGCTGAGCGCCGCGTCGTCTGGACTGAGGCAACGCGCCGACGAAGTCGTTGCGCGGGGCCGAGGGAAGATGGCGCGTTGGGCGCGAAGCGAAGCGAACGGAGGTAGCGAGTGGTGTTGCGCCGGTGGGCGCCCTACCTCGTGGCCGTGTTCGCGGCGGTCATGAGCGTCATCGGGCTACTGCCGCGTCCGGCCAGTGGCGCACCTGCCACCACCGCCGACTACGTGATCATCGCCGGCGCGCCGGGCCTGCGCTGGGACGACATCAACCCCACCGACACCCCGACGCTGTGGCGGCTGGCCGAGACCGGGTCGATCGGCTCGCTGTCGGTACGCTCCGCGCACCGCCCGACCTGTCCCGGGGACGGCTGGCTGACCCTCGGCGCGGGCAACTACGCGCAGTTCAACGGCGGCCGGACCGAGGGCGCCTGCCCGGCGCTCAGCGTCGGCATCGACCACCCGACGCCGGGCGCGTCCTTCCTGTCGGCGACCGAGAAGCAGCGCATCAACGTCAACCAGGACCTGCCGTGGGGCGCCCAGCCGGGCGCGCTCGCCGAGTCGATGCGCTGCACCACCACGATCGGTCCGGGCGCCGCGCTGGCCGCGGCGCGCCCGTTCGGCCGCATCGACCGGTACAGCGAGACCCTGCCGCGGGAGGCCGCCGCGACCCTGGCCGGCTGCGCCCTCGCCGTGGTCGACCTCGGCACGGTGGCCGGCAGCCGGACGGCACGCACCCTCGCCGCCCGGGAGGCCGACGCGCGGCTGGCGGCCGTCGTCACCGCCCGTCCACAGCGCTCCCTGGTCCTGGTGGCCGGCGTGTCCGACACCGGCGCCAACCCGCGCCTGCACACCGTGATCGCCCAGGGGCCCGGGTACACCCACGGCCTGCTCACCTCGGCCAGCACCGGACGCCCCGGGTACGTCCAGCTCACCGACCTGGCTCCGACTACGCTGGCCGCGCTTGGCCGGGGTGTCCCGTCCAAGATCTTCCCGGGGGCGCCGGCGCTGCCCACCGGCAGCAGACAGGCGCCGTTGCAGGGCGCGGTGGACCGGCTCGTCGACGCCGACCGCGAGGCCAACGCCCAGCGCCCGGTCGCCGGCGACTTCTTCGCGATCCTCACATTCTGCGAGCTGATGCTGTTCGTGGCGGCGATCCCGCTGTTGCGCCGGGCCCGCCGGCCGGCCGGCCCGTACACGCCGCCACCCAACCCAGCCTGGTACGAGCGCGGCGTGGAGATCCTGCTCGTCGCCGCCGCGCTGGCCATCCCGGCCGCGCTGGTGGCCGGGATGGTGCCGTGGTGGCGCAGCCCGGTGCCCGGGCTCGTGTTCGCCGCGGTGACGCTGGCCGGTGTCGCCGTCGCCACCGTTCTGGTCCGGTGGAGCCGGTTCGGCCGCCGCGTCCTCGGCCCGCTCGGCGGAGTCGCCGCGCTCGCCGCCGTGGTGATCACTGCCGACCTGCTCACCGGGTCGCGACTGCAGCTCAACAGCGTGATCGGATACTCCGCGCTGGCCGGCGTCCAGTACGCCGGAGTCGCCGCCGTCGCGCTCGGCGTGTTCATCGCCGGGCTGCTGGTGAGCGCCGGATGCCTGGCCCAGAATGTCATCCGGCAGTGGCGGCCGGTGGTGATGGCGGTTATCGGCGGGCTCGGCGTGATCCTCGTGGGCAGCCCGTACTTCGGTGCCGACGCCGCCGGTGCGGTCGCCCTGACCGCCGGGCTCTGTGTGGCGGCCGCCATGTCCACGGGCGGCTGGCTGACGTTCCCGCGGGTGGCATGGGCGCTGCTGGCCGGGGTCGCCGTGACGACGGCGTTCGCGCTGTTCGACGTGCGCCGCCCGGCGAACCAGCGGGGGAGCGTCGGCCGGTTCCTGGGCCACATCAACGACGGCACCAGCGGGCTGGTCCTCAACCCGATCAAATCCGACAACGTCGTGGTGGTGCTGACCAGCCCGCTGACGCTCATGCTCGTCGGCTCCGCCGTCATGCTGTTCTTCGCGCTGATGCGGCCGTGGGGCGGGCTCAAGCGCCTCTTCGGCCTGTTCCCGGCGGTGCGTGCCGGGCTCGCCGGCACTGCCGTGGCCACCCTCGCGGCCGGGCCGATGGAGGGCGTCGGGTTTAACGTCGCCGGCGGCGCGGTGGCGACGGTGCTGCCCCTTGCGGTGCTGGCGGCGCTGCGGGTGCTGCGGCACGCGGACGAGCGCACGCCCGCCGTCACCGTCGACCCGAGCGCAACGACGATCGGCGGCGGCGCCCCCGGTGGCGGGCCGGGCGGCGGCGTGGCAGGCGGCTCGGTTCCCGGCGGCGGTGGGCCGGGCGACCGGGCGCCGAAGGCGGTCGTTGTCCCGGCAGAGAGCAGGCCGGCCCCGACCCCGCCCGCCCCGCGCTCCACGGCGGAGACCGCCCCGGCCTGACCCCTTTCACCATGATCATGAAGGATTTAGGGTGCATAGCAACCCGAATCCCTCATGATCATGGAAAACATGGGACCCGCGCGGGACACGCCGTGAGACCCGACGAGTCGGGCCGGACGCTGGTGTTACTGTGGAGACCCGTGGATCGCACGTCGGCCACAGCGTTGAGGAGAGCCCTCGCAACAACCACGGGAGCAGGCATTGGCCCCTTCGGCACGGACGACTAAGCACATCTTCGTCACGGGGGGCGTCGCCTCCTCACTCGGCAAGGGGCTCACCGCCTCCAGTCTCGGCAACCTTCTCACCGCCCGCGGGCTGCGGGTGGTCATGCAGAAGCTCGACCCGTACCTGAACGTCGACCCGGGAACGATGAACCCGTTCCAGCACGGCGAGGTCTTCGTCACCGACGACGGCGCGGAGACCGACCTCGATGTCGGTCACTACGAGCGGTTCCTCGATCGCAACCTGTCGGCCAAGGCCAACGTGACCACCGGCCAGATCTACTCCGAGGTGATCGCCAAGGAGCGGCGCGGGGAGTATCTCGGCGACACGGTGCAGGTCATCCCGCACGTCACCAACGAGATCAAGGCCCGCATCCGGGCGATGGCCGAGCCGGACGAGGACGGCCTGACCCCCGACGTGGTGATCACGGAGGTCGGCGGCACGGTGGGCGACATCGAGTCGCTGCCGTTCCTGGAGGCGATCCGGCAGGTCCGCCACGACGTCGGCCGGGACAACTGCTTCTACCTGCACGTCTCGCTGGTGCCCTACCTGGCGCCGAGCGGGGAGCTCAAGACCAAGCCGACCCAGCACTCGGTCGCGGCGCTGCGCAACATCGGTATCCAGCCCGACGCCCTGGTCTGCCGCTCCGACCGGGAGATCCCGACCAAGCTCAAGCAGAAGCTCGCGCTCTACTGCGACGTCGACAACGAGGGCGTGGTCAGCGCCCCGGACGCGCCGAGCATCTACGAGATCCCGAAGGTGCTGCACCGCGAGGGGCTCGACGCGTACGTGGTACGCCGGCTCAACCTGTCGTTCCGTGACGTGGACTGGAAGCGCTGGGACGACCTGCTCGACCGGGTACGCCACCCGCGCCAGAACGTGACCGTCGCGATCGTGGGCAAGTACATCGAACTGCCGGACGCGTACCTGTCGGTGACCGAGGCGGTGCGCGCGGCCGGCTTCGCCCACCGGGCCCGCGTCGAGATCAGATGGGTACGCAGTGACGACTGCGTCACGCCCACCGGCGCGGCCCAGGCGCTGTCCGGTGTGGACGGCGTGGTGATTCCGGGCGGGTTCGGCGTGCGCGGCATCGAAGGCAAGATCGGCGCCGCCCGGTACGCGCGGGAGAACGGCATCCCGACCCTCGGCCTGTGCCTGGGCCTGCAGTGCATGGTCATCGAAGTGCTGCGGCACGAGGCCGGCATCACCGGCGCCAACTCCCTCGAGTTCGACGACAACGTCAGCGACCCGGTGATCTCCACGATGGCCGACCAGGCCGACATCGTGGCCGGCAAGGGTGACCTCGGCGGCACCATGCGGTTGGGCGCCTACGACGCCAAGCTGCTGCCGGGTTCGATCGTCGCCGAGGTGTACGGCGAGACCGAGGTGTCCGAGCGGCACCGCCACCGCTACGAGGTGAACAACGCCTACCGGGACGCGATCGGCAAAGCCGGCATGGTCATCTCGGGTACCTCCCCGGACGGGCGACTGGTCGAGTTCGTCGAGCTGGACCGCGACCGGCACCCATTCTTCGTGGCCACCCAGGCCCACCCCGAGCTGAAGAGCCGCCCCACCCGCGCACACCCGCTGTTCGCCGGGTTCGTGGGGGCGGCCGTCGAGTACGCCAACGCCGACCGGCTGCCGGTGGACCTGCCGGAGGCCGACGACACCGGCGAGAAGCGTGCGGTAACTCTTCCCGCGGCGCAGGCCGAGGTCAAGGAGAAGGCCAGCAAGGGCAAGTCGGCCTACAGCGCTGTGCGGTCATGACGCACGGGTACACGGTCCGCTCGCGTACCGAGCGCTTCAAGGGCAACGTCTTCCGGGTGCTCACCGACGAGGTGGTGATGCCCGGAGGCCAGGTAGCCGAGCGCGACTACGTCGTGCACATCGGCGCGGTCGGCGTGGTCGCGCTCGACGACGAGGGGCGCGTGGTGCTGGTCCGCCAGTACCGCCACGCCGTCGGCCAGGAGCTGTGGGAGCTGCCGGCCGGGCTCATCGACCAGGACGGCGAGGCCCTCGACCGGGCGGCGGTGCGCGAGCTGGAGGAGGAGGCCGACCTGACCGCCGGGCGGGTCGAGCTGCTCGTCGACGTGCACCCGTCGCCCGGCTTCTCCAACGAAGTGATCCGGCTGTTCCTGGCGCGTGACCTGCGCGACGTGCCGCACGAGCGGCGTCACGAGCGCGAATACGAGGAAGCCACGATGACGGTACGCCGGGTGCCGCTGGACGAAGCGGTCGCGATGGCGTTCCGGGGCGAGATCACCAACGCGGCGTGTCTGATCGGGCTGCTGGCGGCGACCCGGGCGCGGGACACCGGCTGGACCAGTCCGCGCCCGGTTGACGCACCGTTGCCACGCCGGGACCTGGCGCCGGTCGTCGCCGGCTAAGCTGCCACCGCCCGGACGGGCCCGCGACGCGGGCGGGCCGCGTCCCGCCCGCCCCGAGCTTCGAGGTTTCATGATGGCCCTGCCCAGCGACACCCTGGCCGTCCCGGTCGAGGCGCCGGCCCCCGTCGACACACCCCGCCGCCACGTCGCGGTCGTCGACGGGCTGCTCATCGTGGCCGGGTTGGGGATACTCGGCGTCGGCCAGGCGCACAGCATCTGGGGCGACGCCGACCACCGGTACGACGCGCTCACCGCGCTGCTCGCCGACCAGCGGCTCCTCGACAACCCGTACTCGCTGGTCGGGCCGCTGTTTGCGACGCCGCTGTGGCTGATCGGCCGGCTCGTGGGCGACGCGCGCGGTTGGACCAGCATGTTCAACGTGCTGCTGTTCCAGGGCGCGATTCTCGCGCTGTACGTGTTGCTGCGCGGCCGGATGGCGCCGGCGCTGTTGCGGCGGTTCCTGCTGCTGCTCGTGGGCGGGAGCCTGATCGCGGCGCACACCCAGACGTTCTACGGCGAGGTCTTCACCATGGTCGCCGTCGGCGTGGGCATCGTCGTCGCGACCGTCCCCGGGCCGGGACGGCTGCGGCGGGGCGCCGGCTGGCTCGGCGTCGTGCTGGGCGCGGCGAACACGCCGGCGAGCTTCGTCGGGCTGGGTCTGGTCGGCGCCGACCGGACGCTACGGCGACGGTGCCTGCGGTACGCGCTTCCGGTGCTCGCCGGCCTAGCGTTGATCATGGTCGAGGCGTGGGCGCGCCGCGGCTCCCCGTTTGCCAGCGGGTACGGCCACGAGGTCATCGCCGTCACCCCCATGCCCTACTCCGGGGTGCCCGGCTGGTCATACCCGGTCGTGTTCGGCCTGCTGGCGATCATCTTCTCGTTCGGGCGGGGCCTGATCTTCTTCATGCCCGGGCTGGTGCTGCCGGTGGCCCGCCGGCTGCGGGCGCAGAGCCCCGAGCTTGCCGAGGTGTACCGGCTGTGGATGCTCTTCCTGGCCGGCCTGGTCCTGGTGTACGCCCCGTGGTGGGCCTGGCACGGCGGCATCTTCTTCGGGCCGCGCTTCTTCCTGATCGCGATCCTGCCCGCGTCGCTTGCGCTGGCGGTCTGGCTCTCCGACGCCGACGCCGGCCCGCTCGCCAACCTGGTGACGCTCGGCGTCCTGGCGCTGTCGGTGTGGGTCGCGGCGGACGCGCTGTTCTTCGCGCAGGTGTATCCGGACACCTGCTACGGCGACAACTTCGCCCTCGAGTCGTTCTGCCACTTCACGCCCGAGTTCAGCGCCCTGTGGTATCCGTTCCTGCTCAAACCCCGACTCACCGGCGTGCAGCTGGTCGAAAGCGGGTACTACCTGCTGGTGTTCGGGTGGCTGGCGGCGCCGGTCGTGGCGCGGCTGGGTCGGCAGACCCGCGACCGGCTGGCCGGCGCGGCCCGGCCCCTCCTGCGGCCGGACGCCTGGCGGCTGTGAGGCCGACGATCCTGACATGTTGTCAACCTCGCGTGCGAGTAGTTTGCACAATGGACGCTGCTCGCGACGGTTGGCGGCCCTAGAGTCAGGTCGCGAGCCCGTGCCGGCAACGGGGCCGTCATGCGAGCGAGCGAAGTGAGAGGTCAGCATCGTGAAGGTCGGGATTCCCCGCGAGGTCAAGAACCACGAGTACCGGGTGGCCATCACGCCCAGCGGCGTCCACGAGTTGGTCCGCCACGGCCACGAGGTGTTCGTCGAGGCGGGTGCCGGGCTGGGCTCGTCGATCACCGACGAGGAGTTCCACGCGGCGGGCGCCACGATCGCGGCCGACGCCGACGAGGTGTGGGCCGCCGCCGAGCTGGTGCTCAAGGTCAAGGAGCCCGTCGCCGAGGAGTACCACCGGATGCGCGCGGGTCAGGTGCTCTTCACATACCTGCACCTGGCCGCGTCGGCCGAGTGCACCCAGGCGCTGATCGAGCGCCACGTGACCGGCATCGCCTACGAAACCGTCGAGCTGCCCGACCGGTCGCTGCCGCTGCTGGCCCCGATGTCGGAGGTCGCCGGCCGGATCGCTCCGCAAGTCGGCGCATACCACCTGATGCGCGCCGGCGGGGGCCGCGGCGTGCTGCTCGGTGGCGTGTCCGGGGTCTACGCCGCCAAGGTGGTCGTCATCGGCGCCGGGGTCTCCGGCCTCAACGCCGCCGCGATCGCGCTCGGCATGCAGGCCGAGGTGCTGCTGCTGGACAAGAACATCGGCCGGCTGCGCGGCGCGGACGCGATCTACCAGGGGCACCTACAGACGGTCGCCTCCAACACCTACGAGATCGAGCGGGCCGTGCTCGACGCCGACCTGGTCATCGGCGCGGTCCTGGTGCCCGGCGCCAAGGCCCCGAAGCTGATCTCCAACGACCTGGTCAAGCGGATGAAGTCGGGCAGCGTGCTCGTCGACATCTCCATCGACCAGGGCGGCTGCTTCGAGGACTCGCGGCCGACCACGCACGACGACCCGGTCTACCCGGTGCACAACTCGCTGTTCTACTGCGTGGCCAACATGCCCGGGGCGGTGCCGCACACCTCCACGTACGCGCTGACCAACGTCACCCTTCCGTACGTCCTGGAGCTGGCCAACAAGGGCTGGCGGGAGGCGCTGCGCGCCGACCCGGCGCTGGCGCTCGGCCTCAACACGTACGCCGGGCACGTCACCTACGGGCCGGTCGCCGAGGCGCACGGCCTGCCGCACCTGCCGTTGCCGGAGGCTCTCGCCTGAGCCGGCCGGCAGCGACCCGCGAACCCGCACCACCTCTGCGGCGGGTCGTTCGAACGTATCTCGACCATCTGACCGTCGAGCGCGGGTTGGCGGCGAACACGCTCAGCTCGTACCGTCGCGATCTTGAAAGGTATCTCCGCGTGCTCGCCGACGCGGGCGTCGGCGATCTCGCCGCGGTGGGTCCACGCGAGGTCGCCGCGCACCTGGCGACGCTGCGTGCCGGCGACGACGAGCATCCGCCGCTCTCGGCCGCCTCCGCCGCCCGGGCCGCGAGCGCGGTGCGCGGCCTGCACCGTTTCGCCGTGCGGGAAGGGCTGGCCGAGCACGACCCGGCCCGCGAGGTCAAGCCGCCCACGCTGCCCCGCCGGCTGCCTAAGGCCCTCGACGTGTCGCAGGTGGAGCGGCTGCTCTCCGCGGTCGGCGCCGACGGGCCGCTCGCCCTGCGCGATCGGGCGCTGCTGGAGTTTCTGTACGCGACCGGCGCGCGCATCTCCGAGGCCGTCGGCTGCGCCGTCGACGACCTGGACCTCGCCGAGGGGACCGTCCTGCTGCACGGCAAGGGTGGCAAGTCCCGGCTCGTCCCGGTCGGCGGGTACGCCCGGGAGGCGCTCGACGCCTACCTGGTCCGCGCCCGGCCCGGCCTGGCGCCGCGCGTCCCGCGGGTCTTCGTCAACGCGCGTGGCGGGTCGCTGTCGCGCCAGAGCGCCTGGGCGATCCTGCGGCGCGCGGCGATCCGCGCCGAACTGCCCGTCGACGGCCCGCACGGCGTCTCGCCGCACACGCTGCGTCACTCCTACGCGACGCACCTGCTCGACGGCGGCGCGGACATCCGCGTCGTGCAGGAGTTGCTCGGGCACGCCTCTGTCACCACCACCCAGGTGTACACCCTGGTCACGGTCGAACGGCTGCGCGAGGTGTACGCCACGGCACACCCGCGCGCGCGAGGCTGATCTTCCGCCGGTTTCCGGGCGGATCCGCCGGTCACGTGGCACGCTCTGTGATCGTGAACCTCGTCGAACTCGGCCCGGCCGACGACGGCCGGCAGATCGCGGTCGGGCTCGCCGACACCGTGGTCCTGCGGCTGCCGGAGAGTGGCGCGGCCGGGTACGGCTGGGACATCGCACTGGACGGGCCGGGCCGGGTGACCGACGACCGGATCGAGCAGCCCGCCGGACCGATCGCCGGCGCCGCCCTGATCCGCCGGCTCGCGCTCGCCCTCGAGTCGGCGGGCCGGGTGGTGGTGCGCGCGGCGCGGCACAGCCCGTGGGACCGCACGGTCGAGCACTACCGCGTGGAGCTCGATGTCGGCTGAGGACCGCGCGCCTCGCATCCACTTAGTACCGTCCCCGCTGTCACACGCCGGGTGTGGCAATGGGGAGGCACACGCATGCGAAGGTTGGGACGGGGCTCGCGAGTCGGCTCGAAGCCGGTCAGCACCGAGGTGCTCAACATCGAAAACGGCCCGATCGACAGGTCGACTCGTGGTGCCGCAACGCCAGCTCCACCTGGCAGGGCTGCCAGACCGGGTCATACGCGGTCAAGGGCGCCTACGACTACAGCCAGATCGCCCCGGGCTGGGTAGCGTGCGGCACCGGCAGCGGTGACGACTCCGAGGTCGGGTACACCGTCAACACCGACGTGCTTCCCGGCACCCGGTGCGGCGAGATCACCGGGAAGAACGGCGGGCTGGTGAGCAACATCTGCAGCCGGCCCGGCGACAGCGGTGGCCCACTGTTCAGCGAGATCGACGGGATGGCGTACGGCATCCTGCACGGCGGGTACGACGGCAACGGCCCGTGCCCGACCAGCCCCGCCGGCACCGAGTGGAGCGACTACTCGCCGATGAGCCGGATCGTGGCGCACGTCAACCAGCAGACCGAGGAGATCGAAGGCCGCAACTATCAGTTCCGGGTACGCACCGGCTGACCGCCTCCGTCGGATGCCCGGCCGGCCGCGCCAGCCGGGCATACCGCGACCGGTAACCGGGGCGACACGCCGTGCACTGGCAGGCATTTCGTGCCTGTCGTGGCGTACAGTCGGGCAACGGCCATCCCGCGAGCCCGGTGTTGCCGAGACGGCACCTAGGCGTTCGCAGCCGGGATGTGTCGCCGGGAGGGGCGGAAACTCAGATGGGCATTGGCGAGAAGCAGGCCGAGGCATGGACCTCGACGCTCCGCGCGGAGCAGTCCGCGATGGATCTCGGCGCCCAGCTCGGTCCTGCCGATCCCACGGCATACACGACGCGGCGGCCGATCCCCGATCCGATACCGGTCGACCGGCACGGCCCGGCCCGCATCATCGCGATGGCCAACCAGAAGGGCGGCGTGGGCAAGACCACCACGACGATCAACCTCGGTGCGGCCCTCGCCGAATACGGGCGACGCGTGCTCCTCGTCGACTTCGACCCGCAGGGGGCGCTGTCGGTCGGGCTCGGCGTCAACCCGCACGACCTGGAGTTCTCCGTCTACAACCTGCTGATGGACTCCGACTGCACCATCGACGACATCCGGATCAAGACCGACGTCGCCGGGCTGCACCTGCTGCCCGCCAACATCGACCTGTCGGCCGCCGAGATCCAGCTCGTCAACGAGGTGGCGCGGGAGATGGCCCTGGCCCGGGTGCTGCGGCCGGTGCTGCGCGAGTACGACTTCATCCTCATCGACTGCCAGCCCTCACTGGGCCTGCTCGCCATCAACGCGCTCACGGTCGCACACGGCGTGCTCATCCCGCTGGAGTGCGAGTTCTTCAGCCTGCGCGGCGTGGCCCTGCTGCTGGACACCATCGACAAGGTCCGCGAGCGGCTCAACTTCGACCTCGACCTCGAAGGCATCCTCGCCACGATGTACGACAGCCGCACCACGCACTGCCGGCAGGTGCTCCAGCGCGTGGTCGAGGCGTTCGGCGACAAGGTCTACCAGACTGTGATCACCAAGACGGTCAAGTTTCCCGAGTCGACCGTCGCCGGATCCCCCATCACCTCCATCGACCCCGCCTCGTCCGGCGCCCGCAACTACCGGCAGCTGGCCCGCGAAGTCATTGCGGCGCACGCCGAACGACTCGCGGGATAAGCCGAGGTGCTGTGGGCGCTCGCGCAGCCCGCGGCGGCGGTCGGTCTGGTGGGCGCGTTCCTGCTCGTGCTCGTCGCCGGGCCCGTCGCGCGTGAGCTACGGTCTTTCGGTGACGTCGCCGGCCTCCCCTGAGCTGTCGCCGGACGCGGTGGACGCGTCGGCGGTCGCGCCGTCTGATTCGCCGGGTTTCACGGTGCGGCTGGCCAACTTCACCGGGCCGTTCGACCTGCTGCTGCAACTGATCGGCAAGCACAAGCTCGACGTGACCGAGGTCGCCCTGCACCAGGTCACCGACGAGTTCATCTCCTACATCCGGGCCATGGGCAACGACTGGGACCTCGACGAGGCCAGCGAGTTCCTGCTGATCGCCGCGACCCTGCTCGACCTCAAAGCCGCCAGGCTGCTGCCGGCGGCCGCGGTCGAGGACGAGGAGGACCTGGCGTTGCTGGAGGCCCGGGACCTGCTGTTCGCGCGGCTGCTGCAGTACAAGGCGTTCAAGGAGGCGGCCGCGGCGATCTCCGCGATGGAGGCCGTGGCCGCGCGCCGCTGGCCCCGGTCGGTGCAGCTCGAACCGCAGTACGCCGAGGCGCTGCCCGACCTGGTCCTCGGCATCGGGCCGGAACGGCTGCACGCCCTCGCCGTCAAGGCCTTCATCCCGAAGGCGCCACCGGTCGTGTCCATCGACCACGTGCACATGGTCCGGGTCAGCGTCCGCGAGCACGCCCAGCAGGTACGCGAGATGCTGATGCGGGTCGGGACCGCCTCGTTCCGTACGCTGTGTGCCGACTGCCAGTCCACGCTCGAGGTGGTGGCCCGGTTCCTGGCGCTGCTGGAGCTGTTCCGTGAGGGATCGGTCGCGTTCGAGCAGGTGCAGGCGTTGGGTGAGCTGACCGTACGGTGGACCGGAACCTCGGAGGAGCCTCCAGGTTTGGACATCGACGAGTACGGCGATGAGGATTCCGAAGCGGGAGAGGTGACCGCATGAGCGACTCGCTTGCCGACCAGGCGGCTACCTGGGTCCCGCCGTGGGCGCGGCAGCCGTCGTCGCCTGCGTCGTCCTCGTCTTCGGATGAGGATGCGGCCGGGACGCCAGCCGACACCGAGGCTGAGGTCGCCGCGGTCGAGGGTTCGCTCGACGCTGCCGATGAGATCGACGCCGAGCGGGAGAGCGGGGCAGCGGTCGGTGAGCCCGTCACCGACAGCGACACGGTCGCGGATGCTGGCGTAGTCGGAGACGCGGACGGCCTCGCGGTTGGGGACACAGACGACGAAGCGGAGGCGGACGCGCAGGCTGACGATGCGGCCGCGTCGGTGGCCGACTCTTGGATCTTGGAAGATTTGGCACCGGATTTGGTGCCTAACTCTCCAAGATCGGACGGTGAGGACGCAGCGACGACCGCCGAGCCTGGCATTTCGGGTGAATGGCCCACGGAGGCCGACGACGTTGACGCCGCCGACCCTGTCGCCGCCGACTCCTCCGCGATCTTGGTAATTCCGACATCGAATACGGTGTCAGAATTACCAAGATCCGGGGATGGAGCATGGCCGGAGCTGACGGACGCCGCCCGGACCGGTGAGCCGCGCGAGACCACCGAGCTGGCTGGGACCGGCGGCGCGGCGGCGAGCGTGGAAACCGTCGGGACCGCGGAGCCCGAGGCGGCGGCGAGCGTGGAAACCGTCGGGACCGCGGAGCCCGAGGCGGCGGAGAAGCCGGAGATGGACCCGGCCGACCTGCGGGGCGCCGTCGAAGCGATCCTGCTCGTCGTGGACGAGCCCGTCTCCGAGATCGTCCTGGCCCAGGTGCTCGACCTGCCTGTCGAGCGGATCACCACTGTTCTCGACGAGCTTGCCACCGAGTACACCGCTCAGCGGCGCGGGTTCGACCTGCGCCGCGCCGCCGGCGGGTACCGGCTCTACACGCGGGGCGACTACGCCCGGTATGTGGAGCGGTTCGTCCTCGACGGCCAGCAGGTCCGCCTCACCCAGGCGGCGTTGGAGACCCTGGCCGTCATCGCGTACAAGCAGCCGGTCACCCGTAGCCGCATCTCGGCGATCCGCGGGGTCAACTGCGACGGCGTCGTGCGTACCCTGCTGTCCCGGGGTCTGATCGAGGAGTGTGGAAGCGAGCCGGACAGCGGCGCGTTCCTGTACCGGACGACAACGCTGTTCCTGGAGAAACTCGGCCTCGACAGCGTCGACGAGCTGCCACCCCTGGCGCCGTTCGTACCCGACGACGTGGATGAGATCGCCAATGCCCAGAGCTGACCAAGACAACGTAGAACGGCTCCAGAAGGTCCTCGCGGCGGCCGGGCTCGGCTCCCGGCGGGCCTGTGAGGAGCTGATCGCCGCCGGCCGGGTCACCGTCGACGGCAGAAAAGCCACCCTCGGCGACAAGGTCGACGCGGAGACCGCCGAGATCCACGTCGACGGCGAGCGGGTGGTCACCAACACCAAGCTGGTCTACATCGCGATGAACAAGCCGCGCGGCGTCGTCTCCACCATGGCCGACGAGCGCGGCAGGGAAGCCATCGCCGACTATCTCGGCACGCTCGAGCAGCGGGTCTTCCACGTCGGGCGCCTCGACGCCGACAGCGAGGGCCTGTTGCTGCTCACGAACGACGGTGCCCTGGCGCACCGGTTGATGCACCCCTCGTTCGAGGTGGCCAAGACCTATCTCGCCGAGGTCGCCGGGCCGGTCCCGCGTGCGGTCGGCCGGCAGCTGCTCAAGGGTGTCGAGCTGGAGGACGGGCCGGCGAAGGTCGACGCGTTCAAGCTGGTCGATGCGGTCCAGCGGACCGCGCTGATCGAGATCGTCATCCACGAGGGGCGCAAGCACATCGTGCGGCGCCTTTTCGAGGAGGTCGGGCACCCGGTCAACCGGCTCATCCGGACCGCGATCGGACCGGTACGGCTCGGTGATCTCAAGCCCGGGCGTACCCGGAGACTGACCAGTGCGGAGGTCGCCGCCCTGTTCAAAGCCGTTGGCGGGTAGCCGCCGGGCGGCGGTCAGGTTACGCCGGGCATGATTGAGGGGATGTTGGGAACGCGTCGAAGGCGGGACAGAGTGAGCGAACAGCCCTGCGTGGTGGCCGTCGATGGTCCGTCCGGGTCCGGCAAGTCGACCGTCTCGCGGCGCCTCGCCACCGCACTCGGCGCGCAATACCTGGACACCGGCGCGATGTACCGGGCCGTGACCTGGGCGGTTCTGCGCGACGGGATCGACCCTTCCGACGCCGACGCGGTGGCCAAGGTCGCCGACAACATCACCGTGCAGGTGGGTACCGATCCGGCGGCGCCGCATTTCGCGGTCGACGAGACGCCGGTCGACGGGCCGATCCGCAGCGCCGAGGTGACTGCCGCCGTGTCGGCGGTCGCCGCGGTCCCCGCGGTGCGGGCCCGGCTCGTGGCCCAGCAACGCGAGATCATCGACGCTGCCCGGTGCATCGTGGTCGAGGGGCGCGACATCGGCACGGTGGTGGCGCCCGATGCCGATCTGAAGGTGTACCTGACCGCGTCGGAGACCGAGCGGGGCCGGCGGCGTAGCGGCGAGAACGGCGCCGACCTGGCTGTCACCGTCGCCGACCTGGCCCGCCGCGACAAGATCGACTCTAGTCGGGCCGCCGACCCGCTGCGGCGTGCCGACGACGCGGTCGTGCTCGACAGCACCGAGCTGGGCATCGACGAGGTCGTGGCCCAGCTGACCCGACTGGTGGAGCAGGCGACGCGACGATGAGCACGAGAAAGCCCGGCGAGATCGACGACGTCGACCTCGACACCGTTGACGATGACGTCGACCTCGACACCGTCGACGACGGCGTCGAGGCCGAAGACGACGATTTCGAGGACGAGGACTTCGACGAGGACGACTTCGAGGAAGACGACTTCGAGGACACCGATGACGAGTACGACGAGGAGCCGATCCCGGTCGTCGCAGTTGTCGGCCGGCCCAACGTCGGCAAGTCCACGCTCGTCAACCGGATCATCGGGCGCCGGCAGGCCGTCGTGGAGGACGTGCCCGGCGTGACCCGCGACCGGGTGGCCTACGACGCCCTGTGGGCCGGCCGCAAGTTCCAGATCGTCGACACCGGCGGCTGGATACCCGACGCCCGCGAGCGGGCCAAGGCGATCGCCGCGCAGGCCGAGGCCGCCGTGCATACCGCAGACGTCGTGCTCTTCGTGGTCGACGCCACGGTCGGCGCGCTCGACGACGACGAGGCCGCGGTCCGCATGCTGCGCCGCGGCGGCAAGCCCGTCGTGCTCGTCGCCAACAAGGTCGACAACGCCCGCCAGGAGGCGGACGCGGCGATGCTGTGGTCGCTGGGTCTGGGGGAGCCGCAGGCGGTGTCGGCGCTGCACGGGCGCGGCTCCGGCGACCTGCTCGACGCCGTCCTCGCCGCGCTGCCGGAGAAGCCCACCGGCACGCCCAGGCCGCGCGGCCCGCGCCGGGTGGCCCTGGTCGGCCGGCCCAACGTCGGCAAGTCCAGCCTGCTCAACCGCCTGGCCAAGGAGGAGCGCGCGGTCGTCGACCCGGTCGCCGGCACCACCGTCGACCCGGTCGACAGCCTCGCCACCATCGGCGGCGAGGTGTGGCAGCTCGTCGACACCGCCGGCCTGCGCAAGCGGGTGGGGCAGGCCAGCGGCACCGAGTACTACGCGAGCCTGCGCACCGCCGCCGCGATCGAGGCGGCCGAGGTGGCGGTCGTGCTGCTCGACGCCAGCGAGCCGATCAGCGAGCAGGACCAGCGGATCATCACGATGGTCGCCGAGGCCGGCCGCGCCCTGGTCATCGCGTTCAACAAGTGGGACCTCGTCGACGACGACCGGCGCTACCAGTTGGGTCGCGAGCTGGAGCGCGACCTGCGCCGGGTGCCATGGGCGCTTCGGCTCAACGTGTCGGCGAAGACCGGCCGGGCCGTCGACAAGCTGGCTCCCGCGCTGCGCACCGCGCTGGAGAACTGGTCCCGGCGGGTACCGACCGGACGGCTCAACCAGTTCCTCACCGCGCTGGTGCAGCAAACCCCGCACCCGGTACGCGGCGGGCGCGCCCCGCGCGTGCTCTTCGCCACGCAGGCCAGCACCAGTCCGCCCCGGTTCGTGCTGTTCACCACCGCACCACTCGACGCCGGGTACGTCCGGTTCGTCGAGCGCCGCTTGCGCGAGGAGTTCGAGTTTGCCGGCACGCCGATCCACGTGTCGGTGCGCCCGCGCAAGAAGCAGGGCCGCAGCCGGTAACGGACAGCGGACAGGGCACGGCATGGGATATGGTCACCGGCATGTCCGCGCGACTGAGTTCCTGGTGGCCCGCCTGACCGGCGGCCCACCCTCCCGCGCGTGACCTGACATCCGCGGCCGCCTCCACGAGGCGGCCGTCGGCATTTCCCCGGCTGGTCCGCCTCGACGCAGGCGGCCAGACCGAGAGGAAACCCCGATGCACATCCCCACCGGCCCGTTCGCGCTGCTGCGCCGCGAAGGGCGCGCCCACGTCGAGGTGCTCACCGGCGCCGTACACACCGTCGAGCACCTGGCCGACATCCCGCTGGAGTCCGGCGTACTCGCGATCATTCCCTATCGCCAGGTGCGCGAACGCGGCTTCGAGGCGGTCGACGACGGCGCCCCGCTGTTGTGCCTGCGCATCGCCGATCAGCACGAGGCGCCGCTCGACGAGGTCCTCGCCGCGCTGCCCGACGAGCCGCCCCGGGTCAGCGGCGGCGCGTTCGACGTGGACGATGCGCGCTACGCCGAGATCGTCGAGGCGGTCCTGCGCGACGAGATCGGGCGCGGGGAGGGCTCCAACTTCGTCATCCACCGAGTCTTCGAGGCCAGCGTCGAGGGCGACCCGCTCGCCGCCGCGCTCGCCGCTTTCGCCCGGCTGTTGCGCGACGAGCGCGGGGCGTACTGGACATTTCTCGTGCATACCGGCGACCAGACGTTCCTCGGCGCCACCCCCGAGCGGCACGTCAGCGTCGAGGACGGCCTGCTCATGATGAACCCGATCAGCGGCACCTACCGCCACCCCGCGGGCGGCCCCGACCGCGACGGGCTGCTGGCGTTCCTCGCCGACCGCAAGGAGATCGACGAGCTGTACATGGTGCTCGACGAGGAACTGAAGATGATGGCGACCGTCGCCGAGCGGGGCGGGCAGGTCGTCGGCCCGTACCTCAAGGAGATGGCCCACCTCACGCACACCGAGTACCTGCTCGTGGGCCGGGGCTCACTCGACGTGCGCGACGTGCTGCGCGAGACCATGTTCGCGCCGACCGTCGTGGGCAGCCCGATCGAGAACGCCTGCCGGGTCGTCGCGCGCCACGAGCGGCGCGGTCGCGGGTACTACGCCGGCGCGCTCGCCCTGATCGGCCAGGATTGCCTCGGTCGGCAGACCCTGGACGCGCCGATCCTCATCCGGTCGGCTGTGATCTCGGCTTCCGGCACGCTCCGGGTCCCGGTCGGCGCGACGTTGGTGCGGCATTCGACGCCCGCGCACGAGGTGGCCGAGACCTACGCCAAGGCGGCCGGGGTGATGGCCGCGCTCGGCGTGCGGGATCGGCCGGCCTCGGTCGGCGACCGCGGGCCGTCGCTGGTCACCGATCCATTGGTACGAGCAGAGTTGGCGCGCCGCAACGAGACGCTCGCCCGGTTCTGGCTGGAGGAGCGGGCTGGTCTTTCCCCACTCGCCGGACGGGTGCTCGTCGTGGACGCCGAGGACACGTTCACCGGCATGCTCGCCCACCAAATGCGTGCGTTGGGGTACTCGGTGACGCTCTGCTCGTACCGTGACGTGGTGGTCGATGGTTTTGATCTTGTCGTCGTCGGACCGGGGCCGGGCGATCCCGGCGATCTGACCAACTCCAAGATGGCTGCCCTGCATGGGCTGGTGCGGCAGCTGCTGGCGTCCGGGCAGCCCATGCTGGCGATCTGCCTGGGGCATCAGGTGCTCGCAGCGGTGCTCGGGCTGGAGCTGCACCGCAAGGACACGCCGTACCAGGGGATGCAGCGCGAGATCGACTTCTTCGGGCGGCGGGAGCGGGTCGGGTTCTACTCCACGTATACGGCGCGCGGGGTTGTTGATGGCGTCGAGATTGCCCGCGACCCTGTGTCAGGGGAGGTGCACGCGCTGCGCGGTTCGACGTTCGCCGGGGTGCAGTTCCATCCCGAGTCGGTGCTGACCGAGCACGGCATCGACCTGCTCGGCACGCTGGTCGAGCATCTGGTGGAGTCGCTCAGTCCTGCAACGCCCCAGCCAGCAGACCGCGCATGAAAAAGCGGCCCAGCAGGACGTAGACGAGCAGGGTCGGCGCGCATGCCAGCAGCGCGCCGGCCATCGCCTGGTTGAACGGCACCGACTGGCCGCCGGCGATGTTGTTGAGCGCGATCGTGACGGGCCATGCCTCGCGGCTGGTCATCACCGCGCCGAACAGGAAGTCGTTCCACACCGCGGTGAACTGCCAGATGATCGCGACCGCGAACGCGGGGCGGGCGAGCGGGATCGCGATGTCGATGAACGTGCGCATGATGCCGGCGCCGTCGAGCTTCGCCGACTCCAGGAGCGAGTTGGGCAAACTGGTGAAATGGTTGCGGAAGATCAGCGTCGTGATCGGCAACCCGTAGATGATGTGCACCAGCAGCAGGCCCCGCATCCCTCCGGTCGGATCGTTGCCGCCGCGCAGCCCGGCGCTGTTCATGGTCTGCACCAGCGGGATGAGTACCGACTGGTAGGGCACGAAGATCCCGAACAGGATCAGCGGAAAGACCACACCGGCGCCGCGGAAGCGCCACTTCGACAGGACGAAGCCGTTGGCGCAGCCCAACAACGACGAGATAAGGCTGGCCGGCACGGCCAGGATCACACTGTTGCGCAGCCCCGACTGCAGCTTCGGCCACACGACCGCGAAGCTGTCCATCGACAGCGAGCCGGGCAGCGCCCACATCCCGGTCACGGTGACCTCGGCCGGATTCTTCAGCGCCGTGACGACGAGGACGTACACCGGCATCAGGAAGAAGCAGGCCAGCGCGTACAGCAGCCCGTAGCGGGCGATCTTCGGCCAGTGTCGGAATCGGCGCTGCGGCCGGCGCGTGCCGGCGGCTGCCGGCGGCGCCACCCGGGCCGCCCCTACCGCGCTCACCGGCGCTCCGTCCGCACCGCGTACCAGATGTAGGGACCGATGACGAGAACGACGCCGAACAGCAGCACCGTCGCGATCGTCGCGCCCCGGTTGTAGAACCCGCCGTCGAAGGTGGTGAACCACATGTACAGCGACGGCATATCGATCTTCAGGTTGCGCTGGTCCATCGCGTACAGCAGGTCGAAGGTCTTCAACGAGATGTGGACGAGGATGACGACGGCGCTGAGCACCACCGGGCGGATCGCCGGCCGGACCACGTACCAGAGCACCTGGGTCTCGCTGGCCCCGTCGACCCGGGCCGCCTCGCGCATGGTGTCGGGCACCGACCGCATGCCGGCCAGGAACAGCGCCATCACGTAGCCGGACAGTGCCCAGCCCGCGGGGAGGGCGACCGCCGCCACCGCCCAACTGGACGTCGACCGGTGCCAGTCGCTGCGCAGGAAACCCAGCCCGACCCAGGACAGCAGTTGGTTGAGGCCGGCCGACTCGGCGCCCTCGCCGTTGTCGAGCAACCAGCGCCAGATGATGCCCGTCGCGATGAACGAGATCGCCATGGGAAACAGATAGACGCTGCGCAAGACGTTCTCGCCACGAACGCCCTTCTCCAGCAGCAGCGCCATGACCAACCCCAGGGTCAGCGCCCCGACCACGAACACGAACGTGAAGATGACGATGTTGTGGACGTCCATGCGCCAGCGCTCGTCGGCCCACAGCGCCGCGTAGTTGCGCAGGCCGACGAAGTCGTAGTGCGGGGCCAGCCCGCGCCAACTGGTGAGCGAGACACGCACGTTCCAGCCGAGGAAGCCGTACACGAAGATGCCGACCGCGACCAGTGACGGCGAGACCAGCAGAACCGCACCGACCCAGGAGTCGAACCGGCGCTTGCGGCGTGCCCTCGTCCTGCTGGGGTCGATCAGCGGTTGGCGGTGCCGCTGAACGGTGGAGGCACCGCTCACCGCGCCTCTCGCTACGGCGTCCCTGGTCACCGCGCGTCTCGTCACCGGGTCTCTCGTCACTGCGTCTCTCATCACTGCGTCTCTCATCCCTGGGTCTCTCATCCCTGGGCCTCTCATCCCCCCGTCTCTCGTCACCGGGTCTCTCGTCACCGTGTCTCCCGGTATTTCGCGGCCACGGTGCGGGCGAACTTGCCGACGTCGCCGTCCTGCACCAGCAGGCCCAACGCCGTGTCGATCTCGGCGCTCCACGCGTTGTCCGCGGCCACTCCGTGGGTCAGCGACCCGACGATACGCGTGTTCGGGTCACGCCACTGTTTGAGATCCGCCGCCAGGTAGCCGGCGTAGAGGTGTTCGTCGGCGTCGGTACGCGCCGGGATCGAACCCTTGCGCGGGTTGAACAGGTCCTGTCCGGCGCTCGACCCGCACTCGATGAGCCACTTACGAGCGAGGTCGGGGTGGCGGGCGCCGGTAGGCAGGGTGAACGCGTCGGACAGGAAGTCGTACGAGCTGCCGCTGCCCGGCGCCGCAGCCAGATCGAAGTCACGTTGCCAGACCAGCTTCTTGGTCAGCGTCAGGTACGAGTAGCTCCAGTCGCCCATCACCGCGTACACCGCCGAGCCCGCGACGACCCGGTCCATCTGCGGCTGCCAGTCGGCCGCGCTCGATGCGATGTCCGACTGCGCGAGTACCTTCTTGAACGTCTCCAGCGCGCCGAGTGCGCGTGGGGAGGTCCAGGCGGAGGCGCCGTTCCACAGCTCCTCGTAGCCGTCCGGGCCCAACTCGCCGAGCAGGACGGTCTCCAGCAGGTGCTTCTGGGTCCACGCCGGCCCGACCGTCAGCGGCGTCCGGCCGGCCGCCCGGATCGAGCCCGCCTGCTGGAGGAACTCCGCCCAGGTGCTCGGCGGCCGGGCGATCCCCAGCGCCCGCAGCGTCTTCGGGTTGTACCAGATCAGGTTGGCCCGGTGGATATTCACCGGGACCGCGTACAGCTTTCCCTCGATGGTGATCTTGTCGAGCAGCCCTTGCGGAAAGACCTTGGCCCAGCCCTGCTGCTCGTACAGCGAGGTGATGTCCTGCACCTTGCCCGAGCGCACGTCGTCGGCCAGTTCCAGCCCGGCGTGGCGCTGGTAGGAGTCGGGCGGATCGTTGGCTAGCAGCCGGCTGGCGAGGATCGCCTTGGCGTTCGAACCGGCGCCGCCGGAGACGGCCGCGTTGACCAGCCGTACGCCCGCGTTCCTCGCCTCGAAGTCGGCAACCATAGCCCGCAGGCCATCTTCCTCGCCGGGCCCGGTCCACCAGGAGTACACCTCGACCTGGTTGTCGCGAGCCGCGTCGGATGTGGGCGCGTACAGCGGAAGGGCAAAGATGGCGGCGGCGAGGATCAGCGCGATGGCGCCGAGCCGTCCTTGCCACATCTCGCCTCCCGCGCGTCCTTGCGCGTCGCGTCGTCGTGTCCGTCTGCGTGCCGGTGCGATGTCGCACGTCGGGCGTGGTCATACCCTGCGGGCGGTCGCGCGGCCCCTATTGTCGGTTCCTCGTTGTCGGGCGTGCCTTGTGCGGCGGTGATTGCCTGGCCGGGGGTAGTTGCCTGGGGATGTTGTCGGCGGCGGTGTTGTCGGCGGCGGTCCTGGGCGGCGCTGGTTGCCGGCGGCGGTCCTGGGCGGCGCTGGTTGCCAGCGGCTCCTTGTGGCGTCGTTGCCCGCGGCGTCCGGTGGCGCCGGTTGCCGGCGTCACTTGAACGTTGCCCCGGCAACATAGGCCCTGGGGGGAGGGCCTGTCAGTCACCGATGGGTAGACCCTTTGACCATTTCGGTCACTCGATCGTCATCGGCCGGCCACCTGATCGTCGCCCCAGCGGTAACCGTTCGGAGGGTGTGGGGCACGGTATGGCTGCTCAGAGGCCGCTGGGTCGGGTGGTCGCGTGGTTGCTCCCCGTGGTGTGAACGCGCTGGGGTATGTGATGCGCGGAGCGCGTGGGCGGTGCGCTAGTCTGTAGCGGCTGCCGTGCTTCGAGTGCGGCGGCAACGGGACGTGGCGCAGTTTGGTAGCGCACTTGACTGGGGGTCAAGGGGTCGTGGGTTCAAATCCCGCCGTCCCGACAAGAAACGCCAGGTCGGAGCCAGTTTCCTGTACGTCAGGAAGCTGGCTGTAGATCATTTGACCGGCATTTGACCGTGGATGCGGCCCCCTACAGCCCTACTCACGAACACGGAGCCGGCCGACAAGCGGCACCAGTGCGCCCGTCAGGAGCGATTCGATGACGCGGTCGGCCGTCCGGCCTCCCCGGTCACGCTCTCGGTTGCATCCTCCCGCTGATCCCCTGCTGGCACCCAGCAAGCGGGGGGATCAACGGCCTGGGCGGTCGCGACGCGCACAAAGGTGTCGGGCAACACGTGCAGGTTGATGGAGAATCGTCCTGGCCCGTCCGGCTCGTGCCGCGGAGTCGGAGCATGAGCCTGTGGGGCTCGCATAGTCGGTTCGGCTACGCTGCCAGCGAATACTCGTTGATCAGTCCATCTAGGATCGGGCGTCGTCGGACCCTGGCGGTGGCCAGGTCAGCGACATCCGACGGTGGTCTGGGCGGCCGTTGTCCGAGCGAACGGTGCGGCCGATGTTCGTTGTAGTGCGAGGTGTATTCGGCAAGTATCGTCGCCAGGTGCCGCTCGCCGACGATAAGTATCCGGTCGGTGCATTCTCGGCGTACGGTGCCCACCCAGCGCTCCGCGAACGAGTTCGCTCGGGGTGCCTGCGGCGGAGACTTGAGTACGTCGATGCCCTCGGCGGCGAACACCGCGTCGAAGACGGCGGTGAATTTCGCATCACGGTCGCGGAGCAGGAACCGCAGCCCGGCCGAGCGTTGGTCGAGGTCCATCAGCAGATTTCGGGCCTGCTGCGCCACCCAGGCGCCGGTCGGATGGGCGGTCACCCCGACGACGTGGACCTGACGGGTGGCGATCTGCACGAAGAACAGCACGTAGATCCGCTTGAACAACACGGTGTCGACGGTGAAGAAATCGCAGGCCAGGATCGTGTGCGCCTGGGCAGTCAAGAACTGTTTCCAGGTCGGTCCCGCCCGGCGGGGCGCCGGGTCCACGCCGGCCCGGTTGAGGATCTTCCAGACGGTGCTGGCCGCCACCCGGTAGCCCAGGCCGACCAGTTCACCCTGGATCCTGCGGTGCCCCCACGAAGCGTTCTCCGCGGCCAGCCGCAGCACCAGTTCGCGGATCTGTTTGGCGACCGGTGGCCGGCCCGGCCGGGCACGCGGGTACGTCCAATGCCGGGCGATCAGCTGTCGATGCCAGCGAAGCAGAGTCGCAGGGGTGACGAAGAACGCCGACCACCGTGGACGGGGCAGCAGCCGGGACAGGGCGGCCAACACCACCCGGTCGGCCGGTTCGAGGTCGGGGCGATGTACCTGGCGGCGCAGCACCGCCACCTGATGGCGGAGGACCAGGAGTTCGACGTCCTTGGCCCCGCCGTCGCGGGCGAGTTGGGTCAACATCTGCAGCACCTGGCGTAGCAGCAGGTAGACCAACGAAGCGCTCATGGTCGGGATCGTCGCAGCAACCTCGGCGCTGATCTCGCACAGAATCGCACGTCACAGCACCTAAACCGAGTTTACGAGCCCGACACGGTTCCCGCCCGGTCGCGCTGTGGCACAGTCAGCCCATGTCGTCGCGATCACCATCGCGGTCGCCGGGCACCCTCCCACGGTTCGGCAACGATCTACGGCACGGTCGCAACCTGGACCTCTACGGGACCATCGCGGTGGCCCTCTCGGTGGCCGTCCTCGGGGTGTCCGGTCTCGTCGACACCGAAGTCGTCGGCGTCGCGACGCTAGCGGTGCTCGCTGTGCTGGCGACATCGGGCCTGGCCAGCCGTCACCACGTCGAGGAGGTCCGGACGGCGGTGGACCGGCTGGTGGCGAGCGAGGCGGGCAACGTGCCGGCCGAGAAGTTCCTTTCGCCGCGGCACCCTGCCCTCGACAGCGAGGTCCGGTCGGCCACCGATATCAGGCTGGTCGGCGTCACGCTGACCCGAACCGTCCGGGACCTCCTGCCGGTACTGGACCGACGGCTGCGGGCCGGTGCCCGGATCCGGGTGATCCTGATCGACGTGGAGAGTCCGGCGCGCACGGAGGCGGTGGCACGCAGCCGGAAGGCCGATACTCCGGAGTTCTACGAGCACCGGCTGTCGTCCACGATCGACCTGCTGCGCGTACTGGCATCGGCGCCCGCCGACCCGTCCGCCCTGGAACTGCGGGTACTGCCGTTCGTGCCGACCTTCGGGATGTGCCTGATCGACCCGCAACACAACCACGGCCGCGCCCACATCGAGATTTACCAACACCGCACGCTCGAACCAAACCCATCGTTCAGTCTCCGGGCCGATCGGGATGGCCACTGGTACGCCCTGTTCGCCGGCCAGTTCGAGACCCTCTGGGAAAGCGCGCGGCTGTTCCCGTTGGTCACCGGCTAGCCACTGATCCGGGTTAGCGCTGAAGTCACAATGTCCCGCCTTCGACATCAACCAGCCCGAGCTGAGATCACCACACGCCACTCGCAGAGTTTCTTACCCGTCGGCCGCCGGACCTGCTGCTCAGGGCCATCGGACTACGGATCAGAAGGTTGGGGGTTCGAGTCCCTTCGGGCGCGCAACATCATCAGGGCCGTGACCTGCGGAAACGTAGGTCATGTTCCGTTTGAACCCTGTCCATTGTGGACCTGTGGTGCTCCTACGGTGCTCGTCA